>OGZX01000647.1_pt1 | contig 40724 bp, 35 predicted proteins | sample 1576881 | NCBI WGS metagenome assembly OGZX01 (sample SAMEA3541542, study PRJEB24748) | human gut metagenome | biome: human gut; feature: human-associated habitat; material: faeces | place: China | collected 2012 | reverse complement strand
GCATTAGAAGAAGATGGATTAGTGAACCGTAAAGAGTACCCTCAAGTGCCCCCGAAAGTAGAATATAGTCTTACTGAAAAAGGAAGATCTCTGATACCTATGCTTACGGCTTTGTGTACATGGGGAGAAGAACATAGGAATTAAAATTTATTGTAGTTCGCATAAACATACAAGAGAGCGTTTCAAGTTTTGTGTAAACAGAAAAAACTGATATAAGATATGTCATTAGTTATCGAGGACAGAACCTGTTTTTCAGGGTTCTGTCCTTGTTTGTATTATAATGCAGTTTTAGGGTATGTCTTACCTTCAAACTGACCCTAACGTAAACCAAAAGACAGCCAACCATTTTTTCGATTGACTGTCTTTTGTTAATTACTAATTCATTTCCAGTATCTAGAAAATAAACAAACACATACTTTATGACTCTGTTTAATATGTAAAATACTGCGTCATAGCTGGTATCGCATTTCCAAAGTCCTGAATTACCACAGAACCCTTTTCCTGTTCCTGCTTTCGATAAGCACGACCATCGAAGATAATGAACTTGAAAAAGATATCATTCTCACGGCAGTATTTTGCAATCTCTGCGGCACTGCGTCCTTGTCCTAATGGATCAAGGCTTACAGATTGTCCCTTTTTCAGCGTCTGGAAATTCGTTTGCGGTCCTTCCTGCGCCAGGTATAATCCACCCTGCTGCCTGCTCTCATTTCCTTTTAATGCAATAATGGCTACCTGCATTTCATAATCTGCTTCATTGTAAGGTGATGATGCATCGAGTTTAATACTGCCAACATCGTCTGGAAGTTTAATTGCCTGACAAACTCCATAATCAACCGTGCTCATTTCTTCTGTTTTTTCCGATTCGATATTCAGAATAAATGCATCTTCAGACGGGAATGATGCTACTGTTATATTTTGTGCTGCTGCCGCATAATCTCCCTGCCCCTCGGCGAACCGTGTTACCTGTGCGTCTGTTCCCGACACTTGTGGATAAGCACTCTGATCGTAGGTGCATGGATGAGTGGCAGACAAATAAATGGCATCGGCTCCTGCTCCCATGCAGTTCACCTGCACATCCATATGATAATACTGCCCATTGTAACGAACAATGTTCCACTGATGGCTTGGATTCATTGCATCCGCATTTGCATGTACATAATAACACTCGATCCCGACTGCATCACACATTGCTTTGAATGCTCTTGCATAGCCGGAACACTGAGCAGTATGGTTTACAAGTGCTCCATATGCAGTATTGGCACTGTTTTCACTCCAGTTCTCTGCATATGACACATTCTGAAACAAATATGTATGGATGGCACGTATTTTCTGTTCTTCTGTCATGCCATCTTTTATATCATTATTTACAAAATCAGATACCGTCTGTGCGACCATATCCAACTGAGCCTGTGTCAAAACTGGCCCATATACTGACTCCGTTCCCGATGTATATTCCGAAGTGTGTGCTGCCTTTAATTCTCCTCCAGTCATCGCATATACCGGTGCTGCAAGGGCCATTCCCATTACAATTGCTACTGCTGCCGTTTTTACACTTCTTCTCATAATCCTTCTCCTTTCATTGATCACCATTTTTTTACTATGTTATCTTCACCCAATACCCACCATGCAATTGGCACAAGTGGAATCGGGAAAAATACAATTCCTACAGCCCACCATTTTGAACGATTTAATGTTCTGGTTCTTCTCACCGTTGCTGCAATGTTAGGAAACGTCAGCACACCCCAGCCAACTATATTGATTATGCCCGAAAGAAGACTAAAAACAATAAGTGCCCCTGCTCCAAACAATCCTATCATCAGCTTCATACAAAATATAATAACCCCCAAAGCCAACGGCCCGACCAATTGAATCACACAATATTTTCTATAGGTATCTCCCTGTTCTTCCCCCGCAAAATCCAATGCGGAAGAAAAGTATTCCTTTATATATTCTGACATTTGTACTTTTATCTCCTATTAGTCCCATGAATTTACTATGTCCAACGCTATGATCTGCTGCAACAGCCGACATTGATACAATTGTATTTCTATCTGCTGATTCTGCAGCTTTTCCATAGTCCAACGATGCAGCTGCTCATCCAACTTATCATAAGCTTCCCGCATGGTATCAACACGTCCCGTTTGTATTATCTGAATCAGATAATCTACCGCCATGGGAATTTCATATTCTTCCCTGTGAAACAACAGACGTTTACACTTTTTAGCTACTGGTCTATAACTTTCCTCATACTGCTTTAATAAAGCATTTAATTCATCCTCTTTCTTTTTCCGTAAGCGAATCTTTTCAGCTGTGATTTTTTCATAGCCGAAATATAATCCACCTACTGCAAACGGTCCAAGCATGATTCCTACAGGTCCCAAAAGAATACATATGCCAATGCTGATCAGCAAAATTTTCTTTTTATTTTTCGGTGCCCACCGTTCCTCTGCCTTTTCATATCGTTCCAGGATTTCCTGTTGCCTGATATATTCCTGACCGATATCATAATAACGGTACATATGGTTTCTGATATCTTTCAGATCTTGCAAATCTTCTTCCATTTCCGGATTCATATTTTTTGTGTACCTCCATCTAATCCGCATAATTTACAATATTATCGTATAACATACGCACGTTTTTTCCTTCAAAAACAGGTATCATTCTGCTCCAGTTTTCATTTAGATAACATTCTAACGTAACCTTATGAACAATATCAGCTTGATAGCCTTTTACTGGTACGATTACAACATCTTTTGCCAGAAAAACCTCTGTTTCTTTTATTTTTCGGCTTAACACCTGTTCTTCCTGGTCATATGGAAAATATAATGCAGCATCTTTCGAAAATTCATATGTATCCATGCCATACTTTACTGTCACCCACATATTTCCACTCGTATCCATTTGTACATCTGATACAGTACCATAAACATTCTTTGGCCGGATCAGGAATTTGTCTCCTATGTTATACTGCAGCTCATCATTGCTGTAATACGAACTGTCATACAAAGTCACCTGTGCCTTATAATATGTACCGCAATCCTTATAGCTGTTAATCTGCATATAGCAGTTGCTATATACTTTTTCTCCATATAACGGATTTTCTGTATCGGATGCCGAAATCATTTTTCCGTCCGCTCCAAGATAATAACCATCTATAACCGTATTCTTTTGCATCACTCCCCAACGCGAGCAATAATACCAGTCTCCGCTATCTTGAACCCATTCATATTCAGCATAGCTTCCGTTATCTTTCTTATACTTCCAATCTTCTCCATCCTGTTCCCATGCGCCAGCATAAGCAGTAAAACATGACAGGACAGATATAGCTCCGGCTATCAGCAATACGCACCTTTTGTTTCTCACTTTTTTACCCTCCTGTAAATTATTTAAAGACTTTTAAATCTCCAGTTCCTTCCGAATTAACTCAATCGTTTTTTCACATTTATTACGACCGTATATAATATCTGATACGGTAGCCTTCGTTTTGTTAATCCTTTGAGCCAATTCTTTCGCATCCATATTTCTCCTGATTAGTGCCATCTTAATTTCCATACCAAACGGGGAAATCTGTTGTCGGCTCTTCATTCGCCCATTCCCTCCTTTCAAATTGCCTTGATTCCATGTTTTTGATGTTATATAATCGATGTATCATATTAATATGATTTTATTATAAGAGTAAATTTACCGTTTGTCAATTTAAAAAGAGTATTTTTGCTCTTTTATATTTTGGGAGGTATTATGAGTTTAGTGGACAGAATAAAAGCCGCGGCTAGCGAAAAAGGCCTGACTTTGGCTGGTATCGAAAAGACTTTAGGGTTTGGAAATAGTACAATTCGAAAATGGGATAAGAACTCCCCCTCCTTAGATAAAGTAGTTGCAACGGCAAATTTGCTCAACGTCTCAGTATCGTGGCTTGCAACTGGAATTCCTGACGATAGCATAGAAATCAAATATAGCACTTTTTTGAATAAATACGAAAAGCTAGACGCTTCTGATAAAATCAAAATCGATCATTTTATGGAGATATGCCTGCTCAGTTCTCCAGCAACACCAGTCTCGCATGATACAGCAGAAAACGTACAAGAATCTCATGTAACACAAGAAAATTAACGATAATCTTAGCATTCAAATGAAAGCAATTCTTATCAAAGATCAATACAATGGTTCATTTAGCAGAACCTATTTTTTTCATCGTGTAATCATACTAATACGATTTTTATATTCTTAAGGATGACTGATTTTCAATACCAGTCATCCTTTTATAGTAAATCTATAGCTGCTCATAAAACCGAATTACTGCTGGATCCGTTTTTATATTGCAATGCTTAATCGGAGTGAGGAAATGAATTCCTTCGATTTTTCTGGCACGTGATACTGCTACATACAGCTGGCCTGGTGCCCAGCATCTTGTTCCATCAATATTTACATATTGGAAAGTCTGTCCCTGGGATTTGTGAATGGTAATTGCATAAGCTGGCCGAATGGGAATCTGCCACACATCTGTAGTCTTTCCTGGTATATCTCTGCGGTCCACTGTAAAATTTCGTTTTCCAAAACATACTTTCCAATTATTATCAAATAACACTTCCACATAAGACTGATCTAAACTGACTACAGTTCCAAGAGAACCATTACTGTAGCCTATACCGTTAACCACAGACATAACCCGCATTCCAACTTTCAAAATCATGCTTGTCTCAACCTGTAGGTCTGCGTCTGAAATCACGCCTTCATAATCTGCAATATACTGGACAGGATTGCCCGTTAGTTTTTCCATGGCAGCATAGTTGATCAAATCAGCATCTTTTTTAGTTGCACATATTGAAATCTGATCTACTAGTCTAACCGGATTGGAGTGTGACAACAAATACTCAATACACTGATCATTTCCATATTTCAACAGATTAATATTTCGGATAAATTCTGCATCTTTTTGACGAATTACTTCTGTAAGGATGCAAGGTATCAGATTTAACAGTTTCCAATATGGAGATAAAAAAGCATATTCATCTTTAACCGGAGGCAGTTGAAAAAAATCACCGCTCATTACAAGCTGCACATGATGACTTGCGCAATTCAAACAATTATGAAGATACTGAACAAAGAATTGTCCCAGCATACTGATTTCATCAATAATGAGAACATCCACATCATCTAAATTTTTTGCTTTCTCTTTATAATCTATTTTTTCGTTTCTAACTCCTGGATAAGCTCGAAGAAGACTATGTATCGTTCTTCCACCAATCAACTGTGCAGCAATCCCCGTAGATGCTGTTTTTGCTACTCTCTTCCCACTTTGTTCAGCCTGCTGAACAAATGCAGATATCAAAGTCGACTTTCCGGTTCCTGAATCTCCAAGGAGAAGAAGATTCTCCCCGGAGCAAAACAGCTGCAGTGCAGACAACTGACCATTTGTAAGGACCATCTATACTTCATCTCCTTTTCCATTCTCAATCATACCTGCATATATTTTCGCAACCAAATTAATAGAATCCAGTAACTGCTCATTTACCTCTCCCGCAGAATTGATACGAAGCAGTTCATTATAAATGCCTTCCATCTTTGTTTTCAATGCCTTGAAAACTCGCGGATTTCCAACTACCACTACATCCCGATTAGTCAGTTTTGCAATGATATAGTCCTGTTTTGTCATACCAGTTAATGCTACCGCTTCATCAATCGCCATGTTTTCTTCTTCCGACACATGGAATGCAACTGTTTTTGCACGCCACCTTCCCTGTCTGTCTCTGTTTTTTGCTGACATATTATTCCTCCGTTTCTTCCTTAATAAGATCATTCAGTCTATTCATCATTTTATCCTGAGCAGACGGGAACATATGTGCATAGCGAAGTGTAATAGTAATACTCTCATGTCCAACGCGTTTCGCAATATCGACCGCACTGAATCCAAGATTAATCAACAACGAAATATGAGAATGACGAAGATCATGAATCCGGATTCTCTTTACCCCAGCTCGCTTGGCACCACGTTCCATGGCTCTGGTGAGAACACTTTTGGATGTTGGAAATGCACGTGAATTGTCTGAATCATAGCACATTTCAAAATAGTCCTTCATCTCTTCGCAGAGTTTATCTGGCATCCGAATCACACGGGTTCCTTTTGGAGTTTTCGTCGGACCAATAACTTCTTCTTTATTTACGATCTGGTAGGTTTTCGTAATGGATATTGTTTTGTTCACAAAATCAAAATCATCATAAGTAAGAGCCAAAAGTTCACCTTCTCGCAGCCCGCACCAGTACAGAACCTCAAAACAATAATAAAAGAACGGCTCTTCCATCATTGCTTCGGAAAACTGCAAATATTCATCAAGTACCCAGAATTTCATTTCTTCTGCATTACTGATTCCAATACTTCCCGCCTTTTCAACCGGATTGTCTTTCAAATCATAATATTTGACCGCAAAATTCATGATCGCATTCATCTGATTGTGAACCGTTTTCAGATATGTTTTCATGTAAGGTTTTCCAGTCTCCGGATTTCGGTAGCTTAAAAGCTCATTCTGCCATTTCACAATGTCTTTTGCTTTAATTTCAGTAACTTTGAAATTTTTAAAATAAGGAATAAGTTTTGTATTGATAATATGATCCTTTGTAGCTGCAGTACTCACCCGGATTCTTGGATACAGATCTTCCCGGTATAATTTTACAAATTCCTCAAAGTTCATATCCAGATCCCCGGCAATGTGAAGCTTGAATTCCCGCTCATATTCTACGGCCGCCCGCTTTGTTGGAAACCCACGTTTGGTCGTGAATTTTGTTTCCCCTTTCCAGTTTTTATAATTGAATTTCGCGTACCAAGAATTCCCCTTTTTGTCTTTATAAGCTGGCATATGATTTCCCCCTTACGCAATGGAAAAACCATTTACTTTATGTTCAAAGTAATTGCGATTCACTCGTCCAGACACCGTCAGAAACCCCTGTGATTTCAGTTCATCATTCAGTTTGCGAATAATCTTATAGGCCATGGGAATTGAAATATTCATATACTCAGATACATCAGCTGCATTTAAAAAGTTTTTTTCTAACATATGTTTTTCTCCTTTGTCTTGTAGTGAAAACAAAAATACCGTGCAGGTTTTTAATCTACACGGCAGAATGTTAGATGCTTTCTCAATGCGCTGGATGTAAAGATATTTTTAAATACTCTTGAAAAAAATAGAATATAAAGATATAATTACAACGCAGTGCGGATTTTTCCGCTGGTAGGTGCTGGTATCACCTGCTAGGTGCACAGGAGTTGGCGCTCCTGTGTACTACTGTATTTTTTATTTTCTGTTTTTGTTGTTATCCATACTATATCACATATACATGTATATGTCAATTAGAAATATACATGTATATTTTTTGATTGCATAAAACGCTCAAACACCTTATAATAAGTCTAAGAGGGACTTTTTATTATCACGGAGGAAATTTATGGCTTACGATGAACGTTCTAAGAAATCAATCGATGCTTATCGTTCTAAATTTGTTTTCATACAGATTCGTGTTTCCCAGGACACTCGTGAACGAATAAGCAAACACGCTAACAACAACGGTGAATCCGTAAATGCATTTATCAATCGTGCGATCAATGAAACCATCAAAAATGATATTCAGAAAGAACAAATATCCTTGTACAACAATAGAAAAGAATCCAAAGAGGAATAATCGGCTCTTTGGATTCTTTCACATTACCTTCTTTTTCTTATCTCTTTCTTCTCATAATTTTCCCGGTATTTCTGGATCACATTTAACGTTCTTTGCACCTCATATGGTTGATAATCCTCAAAACACTGAATCTGCTTAGTGTCTAAATCATCAGGATCTACTCTAATCTTCAATGTTTCATTTTTTTCCAATGCGTAGATTTTCGCTCTGATTGCTTCCCCATTATTTTCAATAATCAGCTTTTTTTTACCCGGAAAAATCCATTCCGAAAAACATGGAACAACATCTTCTTTCTTTATGTTTTCATTAACAAGTGGCCTGTATTTCATTTTCTCGCTGAGAGCATATAATTTGCTATCTGTATAATCTGGCCTGTTAATATATGGATCCTCGATACAATGGCCCAGTAAATATTGAATATCTGGATAATCCAGTCCCAGAATTTTGAGATGCGTTGCAAAATTTCTGCGTAATAAATAAGCAGTAACACTTTTTTCACTTATCTCTAGTCTGGCCACTTCTTCTTCCATTTCAACTTCCAAGGAAGCCAATACTTCTGACTCTATCCCAACCTGCCGAAATATATTTCTGGCTTCTTCTGCAACTTTATCCGCCCGAAGCCTTATTGCTAGTTCTGTCATATCTTCGTCTATATAGCCATCTCCTGCAACCGGAATTCTTGAAATATCCAAATTGAGATTCTTTTTCTCAATTAAATCAACAACAATGTTTTTTCGCTCCAAAAGGAATTCTGCAACTTTTTCTGGAATCGGAATCCGTCTTCCCGAATTCCATGTTTTACCACTAGACTGAAGGACGCTAGTTTTGGGTATTGTAGATTGTTTTATGATAGCAACATAACAGCCTTTATAATATGGCAATTCATAAATGTCTCCAAAATCCAAACCACAGGCCTCTCCATCCCGCAGCCCTAAAGAAAACATCAAAAGTAGTGCAATCCTTTTTCCATCTTCTCTTGGATCGTCCATAATTTCCGCAAACAAACTTTTTTCCTGTGCTATGCTAAGTGATCGCTTTATCTGTGTTTTTGAACGAACAGCCAATTCTTCCCGTTCCATGTTAATTTCAAACTTTGTACCCCATAAAAAATCTTGACAATAACCTGCATACACAGCATTTGAAAACACACAGTAAATCAAATATTTAAAATGATTCATCTGTGTTTCTGAATATTCTTTTTTTTGTCCCCTGCTTAAATAACCATCTGTCCGGATTCCATCTATTGCCTTTTCGCAATCTTCTTTTGTATAGGCTGAGATTATTTTTTCATTATGATGATCCAGATGCGGCAATATCACGTTGTTGAAATCTCTATCATACTTCTCCCTGGTATCATCATTCCAACCTCTTGCTATGGTTTTATATAATTCTTCCAAAGTCCCACAAAATGTTAATGGAGAGAGCATAATTCCATCTCGAAATCCTGTCGATTCTGGGCAATGAAATTCCCTCACCCACTCATCTGATATCAAAGGTCTTTTCATGTTCATTTACCTCAAAGCATACGATAACACAGTGATTTTAAATCCGTGTTTACTCTGAATTTCCATTTCTAAATTTTTATTTGCATTTTTCAGTTCTACGATTGCACCTGGAACGCCTTCGTGTCTTCCAGTAAAATCCATTTCACCGCGTACTTCTGGTTTAGCGACTTTCTTTCTGGATGCAAACATTATTGAGAAATACTTACTTTGCCATCGATCTAATTTTCTCGCCATAATTAGTTGAACATAATCATTCGTATAATCACAGTAATGTTGCGAAAAAGTATCCGGTTTTTTAATTCCCAAATAATAATTCACTTCGTCCAGACTAAATCCAGCTGCATTTAACGCTTTTTCCCTGAAATTTGTCTTAAAAATATCTCCTCCATAACTGTTGATATCTGTTTCCAGTTCTGCTCCATTTTCTTCATCCGGTAAAACAAGCATATGCTGTACAATCTCTGCTTTTGAAATACTTTCCCGACATTTTTGTGCAATAAAGGCCGGTTTACAAAATTCCGATCTATGACCTTTCAGTATGTTATTAAAATCCTCTCTTCCTAAAACAATCGGATACTCATCAAGAACTTCTGCAGCGATACCTTTTCGCATAAGAAACTCTTTTCTTTCCTCTATGATTTTTCCTAAAAACATAGAAATCGGTAATGTTCTATATTTTTCCCAGCTTTCCTCAAGAGCATGTGAAACCAGCTTACCACTGTTATCAACAAACTTTGTAATCGATAGCGTATAAACATCCGTATCTTTGTTATACTGAAAGTTTCTCCACAAAAGAGCACTAGATTCCCTTAACGATATTCCTGTCATTAATCTAATCAATACCGCCAGATAGCTGCTTCGCTCCACATAAAATAGCTTCAGATATTTCATGATTTTTTCTTCTTCTATATTTTCAAAGCTGCGTTTCGCTAATGCCTGACGCACTTGATTTTGCCGTTTAGTTGCCTGATTTTTGGCAGCTGGAAGCAACGGCAAAATTCTATTTTCCGATAAATATCCTTGTTTTATGGCTTCTGCTACAACTACATTCAACATTTTCAATAGCTGTAATTCTTTCTTTTCCTCTCCCGGTTCTATCAGTTCTGCAACCGCGTTCTGGATGATTTTTTCAGACGCTTTACTCAAGTAAAGCTCCGCAACTTTTTTCCCATCCGTAAAGAGTTTCTTCATTACAGCATCATCATATGAAGTATTTTTTTGCAAGTCATCACGAAGACAAAACCATAGAGTTTTCAAAGATACCGGTACACCTTCCTCCAGATAATGCGTTATGATATCTGTACAGATAACTTCCGATACCTTCGGAATATATGCAAAATTTTCCATTGCTCCAACTACTTCTTCTGCTGTTGCTCCTCGCAACCCCCTGCTCATTCGTTCCGTCAAAGCCTTACCCCTTATAGATGGTATCTGCATATTCTTTGTTTCAGCATAATATGCCTTCCCACAAACTCCCTTTTTTTCTGGATAAATGGCGTAGGACAAATATATTTCCTTTGTAAATGGATACAAATCTGCGGTCGCATATTCCATTCCTGTCTTTTTCTTTTCCGAATTTTCTTCTATAGACTGCTTCCACATCATATTGATTGTATTATATTTAAGCAATTTCTCCTGACTAACTATCAGTTTGTTCTCTGTTTGAATTACCAGCTTTGTACTTTCTTCAAGGTCTGCTCGCCATATTTCTGTTTTATCTTCTGCTTTTTCTCTTTCTCTCTGTTCTTCTTTTCTTTCCAAATATATCAAGCTTTTCTTTTTAGGAGAAGTAACAGACATATTATTGGAAGTTATCACAATTTCTCGTATGCATAGTTTTCCCTCTAACACATTTTTCCAAAACGATGATTTTTTATTGTCTATGAGACGCGTATGAATAATTCCACAAATTTTTCTCGCTTTACATACATTTATAAGCCCCATCATTTCTTGGATCTGATTTTCTTCAATGTTGGATACAAACAGAACCAGCATATCTACACCAGATATTTTATCTGCATTTTCAAATGAAACAAAAGTTGATCTTCTGTACTGTTTTGCATAAAGCTGTGCCAATGTCTCATCCGTCACAATATATTGATATGAGTTACCGGTTTTTTCAAAACATTCTACCATCACCGGACTTGGATTTACAATGACCGTCCGTTTGTACTTCTGAATTTCCTGATTATATAAAGAGAAAAAATAATATTCTAGTCCAGAATCATTCCTATCTTTTCTTCTATAATAAATGCCTTTGATAACATCTATCGGTTTTTGCTTATATAGAGACATGGCTGAGACGTTAAACAATGTCTCAGCCACGCTGACTCCACACACTACGTTTCTTCTACTTATCCCTTTATTTAGATACTCCCATGGATTAATTGCTTTTTTCAAATATTCTGGATATGTGATGACATCATTATAATCCGTCAGCAACTGTTTAAGCGATACCCTGTTACACTCATACCGTCCTATCGCGTTTGCAATTGTACCATTAATCTTGTGCATATAAGGTTCAAATTTATATGGTGCTTCTGAGTGACATGTATTTTTACTGTCCATTTTATATCCATTCCTTTCACATAGTCCAAGGCTATATACTATTAAAAACAGCTTGCCGGAACACATACTATTTCATGGAACCTAGAACAAAAACATTCCACACTGCAATGATGCTATTACATTGTATTTGAAGCATCGCAGTTAGAGACATGCTTGATTTTACAAGGTGTCTATAACTGCATTATATCATTGTTGAAGAATAGAAGAAAGAAATAATAAATAATAAAGTGAAATAATATTTATTAAAAGCATCTATTATTTATTAAGACTATTTAATATTTATTAAGGACATTTAATATTTACTAAGGATTGCTATTATTTATTAAGGACATTTAATATTTATTAAGGGCTGCTATTATTTACTATCTGTCCTTATGTATTGACTAATACAAATAAAGAGCATGATTATCTCTCAATAACCATGCTCCTGTCTTCTAACATCTATATTTATTATCAATTAACTGTACCTGCTTAGAGGATGTACACCTGCCCCAATACGCACCAAGACAATTATTACACATATGTAATGGACATTTTTCATGGCAATCTTCCTTGTTCATGATTGCCCATATTGCTGCTACCAAAACATTCATTTTGGAGAGACGCGGAATATAGGTATTGTACTTTCCCTTTTCCTCTCCGGCTGTAAACAATTTATTTTTAATGTCCGCAAAATGTAAATGGCAATCCAAGCACAAACGCACAAACGTTGCTTTTCCATTTACATGTCCATTAAGTGTTAACCATAACTCTTTTTTATCATTTAAAAACTGAGACATTCTCCGTTCCCAGCCAGAATTCTTTCTTTCCTCATTTTCTTTATCTTCATTGGCTTTCTTATCCATTTCCAGGCTACCTACCCACATTGCTTCAACAATACGTAAGTCAATCGGTATCAAATCAGTATCCTTCCACACATGTTTAGCCCATTTTTTTAAAATGACATAATCAATATAACAATAATCTGATCCCCAAATTCTCTCGAGCGGTGCCTCGGCAAAAATTCCGGCTTTACATAACTGACTCAGACTTTTCATTTTCGAAATGCCTTCCACTCCATCATCTTCGGATTTCAGAGTCCCTGTTGTTCTTGTGCCGCTTGGTGTTGCAGGACCTGTACCAGATTTATCATCCGGTTTTAATAAGGATGATATAAATCCTTCTGGTGTTGACGGCAACACAGGCATATTCGTCTTGTTTTGATACCGTTGGCAGACTTCATTAGTATGTACCTGACCTGGCATACACGCGAAATAGTAACCTTTGCTCTCAGCCTGGAAACGCTTCTTGTACATCTCGCATCCACAATAGATACATCGTACCCTATTAACAGTCAAATCATCATTTGCATACACATACTTACCCCCACACAATGCTTTTGTTATACTCATAAGATACTCCTTTCTTTGATAATTGATGTAACTTAACTATGGCTTAATTATAGCATGCATTTTTGCTTTGTCAATCTTTTACGACATTTATTTTTTATTTTTATATTTATTTTTTAATCTATTTGTCGTAAATTTTGGTCAATGTTTGGTCAAAGGGCAAAAAAAATCCCCGCAAGCCCTTATTTTTCAAGGGTTTGCGGGGTTGTGTTACTATTCGAATTCAATCGTTGCCGGTGGCTTACCAGTGCAATCATACAATACTCTGTTTACATGCTTCACTTCATTAACAATTCTGCTTGCTACTTTTCCAAGTACTTCCCACGGGATCTCTGCTGCTTCTGCAGTCATGAAATCAATGGTGTTTACGGCTCTTAATGCGATGGCATAGTCATAAGTTCTTTCGTCACCCATAACACCTACGGAACGCATATTTGTCAATGCTGCGAAATACTGGCCAATACTGCGGTCAAGTCCTGCATTTGCAATCTCTTCGCGGTAGATAGCATCTGCTTCCTGTACCATCTTTACTTTTTCAGCAGTTACTTCACCAATGATACGGATTCCAAGACCCGGACCTGGGAATGGCTGACGGTATACCAGTTTTTCCGGAATACCAAGCTCTAAACCAGCTTTACGTACTTCGTCCTTGAACAGATCACGGAGAGGCTCGATGATCTCCTTAAAATCTACATAGTCAGGAAGTCCTCCTACATTGTGGTGGGACTTGATCACTGCAGATTCGCCTCCCAGACCGCTCTCTACAACGTCCGGATAAATGGTTCCCTGTACCAGGAAGTCTACAGCACCGATCTTCTTTGCTTCTTCCTCAAATACACGGATAAATTCTTCGCCAATGATCTTACGTTTTCTTTCTGGCTCTTCCACACCTGCTAATTTGCTATAAAAACGATCCTGGGCATTAACACGGATAAAGTTTAAATTATATGGGCCGTTTGGTCCGAATACCTCTTCTACTTCATCACCCTCGTTTTTACGCAGAAGACCATGATCTACAAATACACAGGTCAGCTGATCACCAACTGCTTTTGCCAGCATAACAGCTGCTACAGAAGAGTCTACTCCACCAGACAGTGCACACAGCACTTTTCCGTTTCCAACTTTCTCCCGTATAGCTTTGATGGTATTTTCAACAAAAGCATCCATCTTCCAGTCGCCTGCACAACCGCAGACATTGTATACAAAGTTGGACAGCATCTTGGTTCCTTCTACAGTATGAAGCACTTCCGGATGATACTGGATCGCATACAAGTTCTTCTCTTCCCATTCAACAGCTGCTACCGGGCAGTTATCTGTGTGGGCAATGATCTTAAATCCAGGAGCTTCTTTTTCGATGTAATCGTTGTGGCTCATCCAGCAGATCGTCTTTTCAGATACGTTCTTAAATAACTTGCTGTTGTTGTCTACGGTTACTTCGATCTTTCCGTACTCACGAACAGGTGCCTTGCATACATGACCACCCAGTAAATGCATCATCAGCTGTGCGCCATAGCACAGGCCCAGTACCGGGATTCCCAGTTCAAACAGTTCTTTGCTGCAGGTAGCAGCACCTTCTTCATATACACTGTTTGGTCCTCCGGTTAAAATGATGCCCTTTGGATTCATTTCTTTGATCTTTTCAATATCAGTTCTGTAAGAATAGATCTCACAATAAACATTGCACTCACGTACGCGGCGGGCAACCAGCTGATTGTACTGACCGCCAAAGTCGATCACAATAATCTTCTCTCTGTTCACGAGTCTTCCTCCTAATTTTTGTATGATAAAACGATGATCCAACCGTTTCATCTTCATATATCTCATTTCATTATACCTAAAATAATTTCACTATACAAGTAGATTCCCTAAAATCCTTATGGTTTTCCTATTACTCTTTCATTTTTCACAATTTATATTATTTTTCACCATAAAAAAACAGCATTTTTCTCATAGCATTTTCTTCTTTTTTCCTGTTTTTTTCATATTTGTTAATTACATAACATTTTTCTTTAAAAGAAACGGCAAAGTCTTTCCGCTTTTTTCTCATCATTCATCTTTTCCGGAAACTTTATTCCATAAAATCACCCAAAAATCGTCCTTACTCTTTTGTACATTGTTAATAAAATTACGTACAAAACTCTCGTTTTATCTTTGTATGTTTTACACATTGCACAATTTTTACTCTTTTTTATATAATGAATCTGCCAAATAAAAAGCGTTCTATATTTAATCTAAAACAGGTCACACCTGCTATAAAACACAGGAGGTTTTAATTATGGATCAGTATAACTCTCTCACACCTGAGATTATTTCTAAATTAAAAGAGGTATCAGACCATATCCTTACCGGCGATGATATCAACCCTGATTTTTCCAGGGATGAAATGCCTATTTATGGCACACATATGCCAGACCTGGTAGTTCAGCCACGTTCCACTGAAGAAGTAGCTGCTGTTATGAAAATCTGCTATGAAAATACGATTCCTGTCACTCCAAGAGGTGCCGGAACCGGACTTGCAGGAGGTGCAGTTCCCCTTCTTGGCGGTGTTCTCCTTGACATGTCTAAGATGAACCGGATCTTAAACTATGATCTGGAAAATTTCGTTGTAAATATCGAAAGCGGTGTTCTTTTGAATGATCTTGCTGCTGACTGTCTGACAAAAGGCATGATGTATCCGCCAGATCCAGGTGAAAAATTTGCCTGTGTAGGTGGAAATGTTGCTACCAATGCCGGAGGCATGCGCGCTGTAAAATATGGTTCCACCAGGGATTACGTACGTGCTATGACTGTTGTTCTTCCAACCGGTGAGATCACCCATCTTGGTGCTACTGTTTCCAAGACCTCTTCCGGCTATTCCCTGTTAAACCTGATGATCGGTTCTGAAGGTACTTTAGGCATCATTACAGAGCTGACCTTAAAGATCATTCCTGCTCCAAAAGCAAGCGCTTCCCTGATCGTACCATTTGAAGATCTGAAAACAGCACTTGAAACCGTGCCAAAATTAAAAATGTCTTCCTTAAATCCTCAGGCCATCGAATTTATGGAGCGTGAAATCGTACTGGCTTCTGAACGCCATACCGGACGTTCCGTTTTCCCACAGGAAATGGGCGGACAGCCAGTTGGTGCTTATCTTCTGATCACACTGGATTCTGACAGTGAAGACCAGTTATATACACTTCTTGAACAAGCGGCAGAATTAGTATTAGATGCCGGAGCTATGGACGTTTTAGTAGCTGACAGCCCTGCAAAAATGCGTGATGCCTGGGCTGCCCGTTCTGCCTTTCTGGAAGTTATTATGGAAGAAACAAAACTTCTTGATGAATGCGACGTTGTAGTTCCTGTTACCAAGATCGCCTCTTATCTTGAATTTGTAAATAAGGCCGGTGAAGAATGCGGTCTGGTGATCCGTTCCTTTGGTCACGCCGGTGACGGAAACCTGCATATTTACGAGTGCTCTAATGATCTTACTGAAGAGGAATTTAAAAAGCGCGTAGACAAGTTCTTTGATATTATCTATAAAGAAGCTTGTGCACAGGGCGGACTGGTATCCGGCGAACATGGTATCGGCTCCGGTAAGATCCAGTACCTGGTAGACTCCATTGGCGAGACCAATATGGCCCTTATGGAAGGCATTAAACGTGTATTTGATCCGAAAATGATCTTAAATCCAGGCAAAGTATGCTACCGCCTATAATATAATATGAGATACTAGTACATCGTTTTCGAAATAACGATACCACTCACTTGCCTGTGAATCCGATTGGTATCGTTATTTACGAAATGCTGTACCAGAGGCCGGAACAGACGGCAGTGAGGAGAGCAAATGGCAAGAACATCGAATTCAGTCAGAAGAAGCCAATCGGCAGCGTACAAAAGAACGCCTTATCAGAAAACAGCATATGTAAACGGTACGGCAGTCAGACACGCTGAGGTAGGCGAAGGGCTGGAACGCCATTTGGATCAGGTCTCCGGACGGGTTCCGAGACGTGAGCTGGAGAAGCAGAAGCAGGAAATGAAACGCCTGCGCTACAGAAATGCAGCCTATGTGCTGTTTCTGACTGTGGCGTTTGCAGTCACGAGCGTAATGCTGATCAGTTATATCCGGATGGAATCCTCGATCACCCAGAGCGTAAAGCAGGTTGCAGCGCTGCAGAGTCAGCTAAATAACTTAAAGACGGAAAATGACGAAATGAAAAACCGGATTGACAGCTCCATCAATCTGGAGGAAATCAGAAGAATTGCAATTACGGAGCTTGGCATGACCTACGCAGGACAGGGACAGATCGTGGAAATCCCGGATGATGGAAGCGATTATGTAAGACAGTATGCAGACATCAAGAAGTGAGGCAGGTGCCGGATTGGATAAGAAAAATAAGTTTACAATACGAATGCAGAGAAAGCTGGTGGTACTGTTTTGTTTGGTACTGCTGGCTTTTGCAGGGTTGAGCGTCAGATTGATTTTAATTAACCGGGATAACGGCGACAGCTACAAAAAGCAGGTGCTTTCCCAGCAGCAGTATTCCAGTACGACGATTCCTTATAAACGGGGAGAAATCCTGGACAGCAAGGGAACGAAGCTGGCATCGAGTGAAAAGGTTTACGATCTGGTGCTGGATATCAAACAGATGAATAACAAAGAGGACTATGTGGAGCCTACGATCCAGGCACTGGAGGATTATTTTAGCATTGACGGCGATCAGGTGCGCGCTTATGCGCAGGAACACCCGGATTCCCAGTATTATGTCCTCAAAAAGAGAATGTCCTACAATGAAATCAGTGATTATCAGCAGATGATGGCGGATACGAGCCAGAAAGAATATAACCAGTATGTCAAGGGAATCTGGTTTGAGGAAAGCTATAAGCGAGTTTACCCGAATAGCTCTCTCGCAAGCGATGTCATCGGCTTTACGCGGACGGACGGAACCGGAACCTACGGACTGGAAGAGTATTACAACGATGTTTTGAGCGGCGTAAACGGCAGACAGTATGGATATATAGACGGGGACGATAATCTGCAGCGGACGACGGAGGCTGCTGTAGACGGCTACAATGTTTATTCCACGATCGACGCGACGATTCAGGGCATTGTGGAAAAGTACCTCAAAAAATATAACGACGAAAACAAAGACAGCACCCGCGAGGGTAACGGTGCGCAGGATGCAGCGTGTATTGTGATGGATGTCCACAGTGGGGAAGTGCTCGCAATGGCGAGTTATCCGACGTTTGACTTAAACGATACGAGAAATCCGGAGGCACTGATCGGCAGTAAACTGATCGATGTCAGTGGAAACTCGACGGATACGGTCATCAACGAAGAGATTGCAGCGTCGATGAAGCAGGAGGAAAATAACGATCTGCTTGTACAGAACTTAAATGCCCTCTGGAAAAACTACTGCATCAACAGCACTTACGAGCCGGGTTCCACGATGAAGCCCTTCGTTGCAGCGATGGGGTTGGAGGACGGCAGGCTCAAAGGCAATGAATCCTTTGAATGCACCGGTATCATCGAGATCGGCGGCTACAAAATCCGCTGTCATAACTACACAAACGGTGCGGAGGGGTGGCTGACGATCGGAGAATCCATTGAACGCTCCTGTAATGTCACGCTGATCCGGATGGCACAGGTTATCGGGATCGATGAATTTCTGAAATATATGTCGGAATATAATTTCGGCTTAAAGACCAATATAGATCTGGCGGGCGAGGCAAGAACGGCTTCCCTGGTATTCAATTCTTCAACGATGGGACCTACGGAGCTTGCAACCTCGAGCTTTGGACAGGGCTTTAACGTGACGATGATCCAGATGATCACAGGTTTTTGCTCCCTGATCAACGGAGGCTATTATTATGAACCGCATATGGTAAGCAAGATTACGGCAGCAGATGGATCTGTGGTAAAAAATATTGAGCCGAGACTGTTAAAACAGACCATTTCCGCGGAAACTTCGGAGAAAATCCGTGAATACTGCGTTCAGGTTGTGGAAGGTGCAAATGGTACCGGTAAACGTGCAAAGCCTGCAGGCTATCGCATCGGCGGTAAGACTGGTACAGCAGAAACTGTCAGCGCCAGCGGTACTCGTGAAAAGGAGGATTACGTCGTATCGTTTCTGGGCTATGCGCCCGCAGAAGATCCACAGATCGTAATTTATGTGGTTTTAAACAGACCAAACGCCCGGGAACAGGATCTGGAAACGAGAAAAGCATGTATCATCGCCAAAAACATATTGACCGAAGTGCTTCCTTATTTAAATATCTTCATGACACAGGAGCTGACGGACGAAGAGCGCGCAGAGCTGGAAGCGATGCAGATTGAAATCCGCGAGCAGCTGAGCGCAAACGCGCCGGCATCGGATGTCAGCGGGAATGATGTCAGTGGAAATACAACCGATACCGGCGGGGATCCGTCTGCCGGGGATACTACGGCAGGGGAGGATGGCAGTGCTGCGCAGCCTGCGGGCGACGACCCGTCTAAAACAGGTGGAGATACTGCAAATGGAGCAGAAGCGGACAATCCGTATGTCAACAGCGACGGGCAGTTGATCGATCCGACGACTGGAGAGGTGATCACGGAGGATTCGGATGGCTATGATGTGCCGGTTTCCGGCATTCTGGAAAATGGTGCAGCAGGCGACTCTGGTGGGGATACGCAAAATCCTATGGAATAATGGAAGAAAAGAGGTAACTGCTCAGTAGGTCTGCGCATTTACTGCGCTGACCGTAAGAAAACTTAGACTAGAAGGCAAAAATCCTATCGGCATAGCCGATTTGAAATGGATTTTTGCGCGTAACTGCGAGGGTACGGAACAGTTACGAAAAGAGCTGTATCGCTGTCTGATGTGGTCACAGCGCGCAGCGGCGGCATGTGCATATTTTAGGCAGCGGTTTCATAAGGTATAGTAATTTCTGCTTTGCAGGGAACCTATGGAACTGAGCAAACCGTTTCACCGCAAAAAGATCGTCGTAATTTTTCTGGCGTGCATTCTGATCTTTTCAGGGCTGTCCGCCAGAGTGGTATATCTGATGGTATTTCGGGCGGCACATTATTCTGAGCTCGCGCTGGATTTGCATCAGAGAGAGCGCAAAATCAAGGCAAAGCGCGGGAGAATTTTAGACCGGAACGGTATCGTGCTGGCGGATAACCAGCCGGTCTGTACGATTTCTGTCATCCATAACCAGATTCGCGATCCCAACGCAGTGATTGCGCTTTTGTGCAGCAAGCTTGGACTGTCGGAAGAGACCGTTCGAAAAAGAGTGGAAAAGGTATCGTCCATCGAAAAAATCAAAAGCAATGTCGATCTGGAAACCGGGGAGGAAATTTACCGGACAGGGCTGGACGGCATCAAGGTGGACGAGGATTATAAACGATATTATCCGTATGAGAATCTCGCTTCCAAAGTGATCGGCTTTACCGGAGGCGATAATCAGGGAATTTTGGCATTGGAAAGCCGGTATGAGGAAGTGCTTTCCGGGCAGGAGGGCTTGATTCTGGAAATGACGGACGCACGCGGCGTCCGGCTTCTGGATGAAGGAGAGAGCCGGGTAGAGCCGGTGGATGGAAAGGATTTATACATTAGTCTGGATGCCAACATCCAGCTGTACGCACAGCAGCTGGCGGAGCAGGTCTGCCTGGAAAAAGAAGCGGAAAGCGTTTCGATTCTGGTGCTGCGTCCCGATAACGGAGAAATCCTTGCGATGGCGGATGTGCCGGAATATCAGTTGAATGACCCGTTCACACTTCCGGAGGGGCAGCGGGAACAGCTCATGACCGAAAAAGAAAAGCAGGAAGCCCTGAATAAAATGTGGAGAAACGCCTGCATCAACGATACCTACGAGCCTGGCTCTGCCTTTAAGGTCATTACGGCGGCAGCCGCATTGGAAAACGGCGTTGTCCGGGAAGAGGATTCTTTTCAGTGCCCGGGCTATATTGTCGTAGAGGGCAGAAAAATCCGGTGTGCAAAGGTTCGGGGTCATGGAACTGAAAATTTCGTACAGGGGACGATGAATTCCTGCAATCCGGTGTTTGTGACGGTAGGGCTTCGGATGGGTGCAGATACGTTTTACCAAAGCATGAAGCAGTTCGGGCTGCTGAACAGAACTGGAATCGATGTGCCTGGAGAAGCCGGTACAATCATGCACGCACAGGATCAGATCGGTCCGGTGGAGCTTGCGACGATTTCGTTCGGGCAGTCCTTTCAGATCACGCCGATCCAGCTTGCAGCGACGGTCAGCTCCCTCATTAATGGCGGGACGCGGATTACACCGCATTTGGGACTGTATTGCGAAAAGACGGACGGTTCGGAGCGCATTTCGGTACAGAAGGAAACGGAGCAAAAACGGATTCTTTCGGAAGAAACGAGCGCCCGGCTGCGCAGCATCCTGTTTCAGGTCGTGGAAAACGGCGGCGGGAAAAATGGAAAAGTCGAAGGCTATCAGGTGGGCGGCAAGACGGCGACCAGCGAGACGCTTCCTCGCGGTACTGGTCGGTATATTTCTTCGTTTCTGGGTTTTGCACCTGCGGACGATCCGAAGGTGCTGGCATTGTGCATTATCCGAAACCCCCAAGGCGTCTATTATGGCGGACTGGTGGCGGCGCCGGTAGTGCGCGAGCTTTTTGAAAATATTCTTCCCTATCTGGATGAAATAGGGTATTATGAGAAGAATGAAACAATAAACCGCAAATAATTGCAGGGAAACATAGAACGAAAGTGCTGTCTATGGCAGCGAAAGGAGAGAATCAACATGGATTTACTGGGAAAAAAGGTACTGGTAGCCGGATGCGGAAAGAGTGGACTCGGAGCCGCCGGACTCTTGCAGAAAGCGGGAGCCGTTCCCGTTCTGTTTGATGAAAATGAAAAGCTGGATGGGAAGGCGCTCTGCGCGCGGGAGGATTATCCAAAAGACACTGCGCTGGTACTGGGAAGCCTTCCGAAGGAGTTGCTTTCCGAGCTTTCGCTGGCGGTTTTAAGCCCTGGTATTTCCATTGAAGAAGCGTTTGTTTCTACACTGGAAGAGGCGGATATTCCGGTATGGGGCGAAATTGAGCTCGCCTGGAACTATGAAAAGGGAAAGGTGCTCGCAATTACAGGCACGAACGGAAAGACCACGACGACAACGCTGGTGGGCGAGATCATGAAGCGTTATCAGGACAATACGTTTGTTGTCGGCAATATCGGAACCCCCTATACGCAGGAGGTTTTAAAAACAGATAAGGACAGCGTGACGGTAGCGGAGATCAGCAGCTTCCAGCTGGAAACTGCAGTGCATTTCCATCCGACTGTCAGCGCGATTTTAAATATCACGCCGGATCATTTGAACCGTCATCATACGATGGAGAACTATGCGGCGGTCAAGGAATCCATCACGAAGAACCAGACAAAGGACGATTTCTGTGTGCTCAATCACGAGGACAGCTGGTTAAAGGCGTTTGCACCGAAGTGCCCGGCCCAGGTCATCTGGTTTTCTTCCAAAGAAAAGCTGGAGAGAGGCTACTATCTGGTTGGCAGCAAAATCTGCAGAAATCTCGGAAATGGGGAAGAAGTCCTGTTGGATGTTGACGAGATGCAGCTGATCGGCGTACATAATTTTGAAAACGTGATGGCAGCAATTGCAATTGCAGCAGCATACGGCGTGCCGATGGAAACAATTCTGGATACCGTAAAACATTTTCAGGCAGTAGAACACAGAATCGAATATGTAGCGACCAAAAACGGCGTCGTTTATTATAACGATTCCAAGGGAACCAATCCCGATGCGGCGATTCAGGCGATCCGCGCAATGAAGTGGCCCACCGTGCTGATCGGCGGCGGCTATGATAAGCAGAACACCTACGACGAGTGGATTGAAGCGTTTGACGGCAAGGTGAAACTGCTTGTGCTGATCGGTCAGACGCGGGAAAAGATCGCAGAGTGCGCAAAGAAGCACGGAATGGAAAATATCGTTTTGGCGGACAGCTTTGAAGAAGCGATGGATACCTGTGTAAAGGCAGCGTGTCCGGGCGACGCGGTGCTGTTGTCCCCCGCATGCGCGAGCTGGGGAATGTTCCCGAATTATGAAGTGCGCGGTAAAATGTTCAAGGAATATGTAAACAGCCTGAAGGGGTGAGCAAGTGGCAGGACGGAGAAGAACTCAGAAAACAGAATACTATTTTGATTACAGTCTTCTGTTCATCATCCTGTTTCTGACAGGCTTCGGACTGGTTATGATTTATTCCGCCAGCGCTTACGATGCGACGACGCAGAATCTGAACGAGGACTATTATCTGATGCATCAGGCGTTTGCGGCGGCGCTGGGGCTGGTGGGGATGTTTTTCGTCTCACACATCCCATATCATTTCTGGGAGCGGTTTGCGGTAATCGGCTATGTGGTTTCCCTGATTTTGATTGCACTCGTGCTGTCACCGCTGGGCGTCGAGGTCAACGGTGCAAGAAGGTGGCTGAATCTCGGTATGTCGATTCAGCCTGCGGAGATCGCAAAGCTGGCGATGATTCTGTTTCTGGCGACGTTTATCTGCAAGATGGGAAGAAACATTCGGACGTCGAGAGGCTTTTTGACGGTTATTGGAGTTTCCCTGCCGCACGTTTTTTGTATCTGGAAAATCACCAACAACCTGAGCTCTGCGATTATCGTGCTGGGAATTGCGATCCTGATGCTGTTTGTGGCGAGTCCGCAATACAAACCATTTTTCATCATAGGAGGAATTGGAGCACTCGCAGTTATAGGCGTAATTTTCGGTGTCAAGCAGCTGCAGAGCATCGAAGGGCTGGATTTCCGTTTCGCACGTATCATGGCGTGGCTCGATCCGGAAGCCTATGCGTCCGGCAAGGGCTTCCAGACGCTGCAGGCACTCTATGCGATCGGCTCCGGCGGTATTTTTGGAAAGGGGCTCGGGCAGAGTATCCAGAAACTGGGCTTTTTGCCGGAACAGCAGAATGATATGATCTTTTCGATCATTTGTGAGGAGCTGGGGCTGTTCGGCGGCATTGCTGTGATCCTGATTTTTTTGCTGTTGATCTGGCGTCTGATGATTATTGCGAACAACGCGTCGGATCTGTTCGGTGCGCTGTTAGTTGTCGGCGTGCTGGGGCATATCGCGATTCAGGTCATTTTAAATGTTGCGGTCGTAACGAACTCAATGCCGAACACCGGCGTGTCCCTGCCGTTTATCAGCTACGGCGGCTCATCGATTCTGTTTTTGCTGATCGAGATGGGGCTCGTCATGAGCGTTGCCCGCGGCATCAAGGTCCGGGATGTGTAATGGTGTATGCGCGTATCGTGCCTTCACCGGGAGCAAAGAAGACGAGCGTTTTGTCCGGGCACGGGTGGCAGCAGTGCAGCTGCATTTGTCACGCATACGGCATCTTTGCCATAGTATAGGGTAAGGGCAGCGCGGACGGTGGTTTTGTGGATTCAATCTGGATCAGGGGCAAAAGACCTCTTTACGGGGAAATGACAGTGCAGGGGTCGAAAAACGCCGTGCTGCCGATTTTGGCGTCGACCATTTTGATCGCCGGAAAGACGACACTGCGAAACTGCCCGGATATTTCGGATGTGGACTGCATGTGCCGCATTTTGCAGAAAATCGGCGCAACAGTGACAAAAACCGGTCACGAGATCTGCGTGGACGCTTCCGGTGCGCTGCAAAGCAGGCTTCCGGCAGAGGAAGTGGTTCGGATGCGTTCCTCCATCGTGCTGACGGGCGCGCTTTTGGGGCGGCTGGGGCAGGCGTCCTTCTGCGATCCGGGCGGCTGTGTCATCGGCGACCGCCCGATCGATTTGCATCTGAAAGCCTTTGCGCGCTTCGGTTGTCAGATAAGGCGGGAGGATGACAATTTTTTGACGGTATTTGCAAAGCGACTGAACGGCGTACAGATCCGTTTTCCGTTTTCGAGCGTCGGTGCGACGCAGAATGCGATTTTATGCGCGGTCTGTGCAAAGGGAGAAACCGTGCTGACAGGTTGTGCAAAGGAACCGGAGGTCGTTTCGCTGTGCCGCTTTTTAAACGGTGCAGGGGCAAAGATCGAAGGAGCCGGAAGCAAAACGATTCGAATTGAGGGCGTAAAAAAGCTTTGCAGCACAGAATTTTCCATCGATGCGGACCGGATCGTGGCAGGAACCTGTCTGATCGGTGTACTCGCGGCAGGCGGGGAAGCGTTTTTGCGGCAGGCGCCGATCGGGCAGCTTACAGCGGTGATTGCAGTTGCAAAAAAAATGGGCGCACAGATTATCCCAACCCCAAAGGGGCTGTTGGTAAAACGTGCAGGCAGGCTGGTTTCCCCGCTTTTACTGGAAACGGACGTATATCCGGGCTATCCGACCGACCTGCAGTCCCCGATGCTGACGGCACTGTGCTGCGCAGAAGGAAACTGTATGGTGTCGGAGCGCGTTTTTAATGGAAGGTTTGGTGTGCACGAGCAGTTAAACCGTATGGGTGCTGCGATCGTCGCCGGACAAACAAGCGCGGAGGTCACCGGAGGCAGAAAACTGCACGGAGAGCGGGTTTTTGCAAAAGAACTGCGGGGCGGGGCAGCACTCGTGCTGGCGGGGCTGTGCGCAGAGCATAAGACGGTCGTGGAAAACTGTCATTTTATCCGGAGAGGATATGAAGATATCGTAAGGGATTTCAGAGAGTTGGGAGCAGACATTGGCACAGAAACAGAAATATAAGCTGCTGGACGGCGGAAAATCTGAAAAAAGTCGGAAGAAATCAGCTTCCAGCAAAAAAAAGAAAAAAAGCAGCGGCAAAGCTGCCGGGTATTCCTATGCAGTGGCAACGCCGGGCGAGTGGCTGCGCGCAAATCTCGGCGTACTGATTGCCAGCATTGCGATCGTCTGTCTGGCGGCGGCAGCCCTCGTCGTGGTGTTCGTGTTTCGGGTGCAGAATATTTCGGTCGAGGGAAACATGCACTACACGAGCGAAGAGATCGAGGCGATGGTTTTGACCGATCGGCTTTCCTACAATTCGCTCTATCTTTCGTTAAAATATCGGAATAAGGAAATCCGGGACATTCCGTTTATCGAAACGATGAGTGTCCGGGTCGATTCGCCGGACAGCATCACGATTCGTGTTTATGAAAAGTCTGTGGCGGGCTACGTCGAATACATGGGGCGTTACATGTATTTTGACCGGGACGGTATCGTGGTGGAATCTTCGGAAACGAGGACAGAAGGAATTCCGCAGGTGACGGGAATTAGGTTCGACCATGTTGTTTTGTATGAGGCGCTTCCGGTGAAGAATACCGATATTTTTCAGGAAATCCTTTCGATTACGCAAATGCTTTCCAAGCATCAGATCACGACGGATAAAATATATTTCAACGAATCAAATGAAATAACACTTTATTTCGACAATATCCGGGCAAAGCTGGGAAAGGATAACCTGGAGGAAAAGGTGATGCGCCTGGAGCAGATTTTACCGAATCTGTCGGGCGAAAGCGGAGTACTCGATCTGCAGAATTACTCGGAAGACCGTAAAAATGTGACGTTTCAGAAAGATGGATAACCGCAAAGAAATTGAAAAAATGGGTTGCGTAATTCTGAAAATGATTATATGATAAATATTATGAAGTTTGTCAGGAATGAAGGAGGAAATACCCTTGCTGGAGATTAAAGTAAATGACGCAGAAGCGGCAGCGCACATCCTTGTCATTGGAGTTGGCGGTGCAGGCAATAATGCTGTAAATAGAATGATTGATGAGAAAATTGACGGTGTGGAGTTTATCGGAGTCAATACGGACCGACAGGCTCTGCAGTTCTGCAAAGCGGAAAAGCACCTGCAGATCGGCGAGAAGCTGACCAAGGGACTGGGCGCAGGCGCAAAGCCCGAAATCGGTGAGCAGGCAGCTCAGGAGAGTGCAGAAGAAATTTCCAAATCCTTAGACGGAGCAGATATGGTATTTGTTACCTGCGGTATGGGCGGCGGAACCGGAACCGGTGCGGCTCCTGTTGTCGCAAAGCTCGCCAAGGACAAAGGAATCCTGACCGTCGGTGTTGTAACCAAGCCGTTCCGCTTTGAAGCAAAGACCCGTATGAACAATGCGATGTCCGGTATCGAAAAGCTGCGTGACAGCGTGGATACTCTGATCGTTATCCCGAATGACAAGATTCTGGAAATTGTGGACAAGCGTACCAGCATGCCGGAAGCTCTGATGAAGGCCGATGAAGTCCTTCAGCAGGCAGTACAGGGAATTACCGATCTGATCAACGTCCCCGCAGTCATTAACCTCGACTTTGCAGATGTACAGACCGTTATGCGTGACAAGGGCATTGCTCACATCGGTATCGGCGAAGGTAAAGGCGACGATAAGGCTGTCATGGCAGTCAAAGCCGCTGTAGAGAGCCCGCTGTTAGAGACAACGATTGCAGGCGCAACCGATATCATCATCAACGTGTCCGGCGATATTTCCATGTTCGACGCTTCCGATGCGGTGGATTATGTCCGTGAGATCACCGGCGATGACGTTAACATCATCTTCGGTGCCATGTATGATTCCAACCAGGCAGATTACTGCCGGATTACCGTAATTGCAACCGGTATTGAGGAGACACCGGCTTCCCGCTTCGGTACTTCCTTTGCAAGAAAACCGATCACTCCTTCCGTAGGCCAGACCGGCATGAAGACCACAGTGAGTGCGACCGGCGCGAACACGACAAGACCGTATAACAGCGCACTGCAGCAGCCGGTTCATCCCGGAGCTGCTTCCAATGCGGAATTAAAGAAGCCGGCAGGCATAAATGGCATTCAGCCTGCTCCTACGGTACTGCGCAGCAAGGTACAGGAGAGAGATTTAAAGATTCCGGATTTCCTTCAGAAAAAATAAATAATTTTAGTAACGAAACAGAAAACACCGCGAGGTGACTGAAAAAGTCATTTCGCGGTGTTTTTTTGTCGAAACTTTCCCTGGCAGCGCACAGCGTTTCGACAAAATCCACGCGCCAGCATTTTTATAATAAGGACATACAGTTTTGGAAAACGTGCGGGAGGAAAGGCTTGTGAGCTATCGGATTTATGCAGACCGGGTCTGGATAATGCACACCTGTATCAATGTGCTGCTGTTATTTCTGACAGCGAAACTGTCTGGGATGACAGTAAGGGTTCGACGGATTATCGAAATAGCAGCCGGAAATGCACTGTGCTTTACGGCAATCCTGTTGCTGCCTGCTCCGGCGGTTTTGCAGGGAGAAGTAGGGATAATTCTGGCAGGAAAAACGTTTTTTTGCCTGATTGCAGCACTTTGGTGGGTACAGCGATGCTTTCAGGTCAAAAGCCGGGAAGGAATGAGGCGTGTCTGGATCTGCTATATGTGTTGTGCCTGCGTGCTCGGCGGCGTCTGCAACGGCATTTCTGAAGTCCGGGAGCTGTTTGAAACCGATCAAAACGGTTTTGGGACCGGCGGGCAGGTTTCCGTGATGCAGCTTTTGGTCTGGTGCGCGATTGTCGTCTGGTATGGTGCAAAGCTTCTGGAACGGGAGCGCATGCGGCAGAAACATCCGATCTGGAAAGTCTCTTTTTTCTGGAAAACGAAGTTTTTTTCCGGAAGCGCGTTGATGGACAGCGGAAATTCCCTGAAAGACCCGTACACGGGGCGCCCGGTCTGTATTTTGGACGAAGAAACGGCGAAAAAGCTTGGAATTTCGACGGAAAAGGCGGTTCGGCTGATTCCCTATCACAGCATCGGCAGGGACCACGGACTCCTTCGGGCGGTGACGGTTTCAGAACTGTATCTGAGAAAAGACGGACAGGAGAAAAAGATTGCAGATGTGACGGTTGCGGTCGGACCCGGGCGTTTGAGCCGGTCGGGCGGATACCAGATGATTCTGCATCCAGCATTACTGGAGGAAAAGAAAGGAGCAGACCATGATATTAAAAGTAGCGATGCCGGGAAAAGTGCAGTTTAAATTGATCCGCCGGGAACCGGCATTTTTTATGGCACATGAGGGGGATATTCATTATATTGGCGGCGCAGATGTGCTTCCGGCACCTCTGGAAACGGAACAGGAAAACGAGGTGATTCAGGATCTGGCGACAGAGGAATATGCGCAGGAGGCGCGGTCAATTTTAATTGAACACAACCTGCGCCTGGTTGTTTACATAGCAAAGAAATTCGATAATACGGGCGTCGGCGTGGAGGATCTGATTTCGATCGGCACGATTGGACTGATCAAGTCAATCAATACATTCAATCCCGGGAAAAATATCAAACTCGCAACTTATGCATCCCGATGCATTGAAAATGAAATCCTGATGTATCTGCGCCGCAACCACAAGACGCGGATGGAGGTTTCGATCGATGAGCCGTTGAACGTGGACTGGGACGGAAACGAGCTGCTTTTGTCGGATATCCTGGGGACGGATGAGGACGTGATTTACCGGGATATGGAAAACGAGGCAGAGCGCAGGATTTTAAGAAATGCGGTGGCGAAGCTTTCCGAGCGGGAGCGCACAATCGTCAGCCTGCGTTTTGGACTGGATACGCCGGACGGGCAGGAAATGACCCAGAAGGAGGTCGCGGCATATCTGGGTATTTCTCAGTCCTATATTTCCCGGCTGGAAAAAAAGATCATGAAGCGGCTGAAAAAAGAGATGGTGCGGGAGTGAAGCGGCGCGCTGTAGCTGCGCCCGACCGCCATGCCTGCACGCATTCCGGGATGTGCTGTCATGCCGTGAAATACTCACACCGTGTGTTACATGCTCCCTGCATCATGCGCTCAAATACGCGCGCATGATGCGGAGAGCATTTTTTTCGAGCCGGGAAACCTGTGCCTGGGAAATTCCGATCAGCTCGGCAACCTCCATCTGCGTTTTTCCCTCGAAAAAGCGCAGAGAAATGATCTCATGTTCCCGGGCATTGAGCTTTTTTAACGCGTCGGACAAAGACAGATGCTCGACCCAGTTTTCCTCCCGGTTCTTTTTATCCCGAATCTGATCCATCACATAGAGCGTGTCTCCTCCGTCTGTGAAAATCGGCTCATACAGGCTCATGGGATTCTGGATGGCGTCGAGGGCATAGACAATATCCTCCCGGGAGATGCCGACCTCGGAGGCAACCTCGGTGATGGACGGCTCCTTCTGGTTCTTTTTTAAAAGCATTTCCCGCGCGTAGATGGCTTTATAGGCGGTATCGCGCAGCGAACGGCTGACCCGGATGGAGTTGTTGTCCCGCAGAAAACGCCGGATCTCGCCAATAATCATTGGAACAGCATAAGTTGAAAACCGTACTCCCAGTTCGGTATTGAAATGGTCGATTGCCTTGATCAGACCGATACAGCCAATCTGAAATAGATCGTCTACGTTTTCCCCTGCAGAGGAAAAGCGTCGGATGACGCTCAAAACGAGCCGCAGATTTCCCTTGATAAACTGTTCCCGTGCCTCGGCGTCGCCCTGACGGATCTGGATAAAAAGCGCGTCTTTTTCTTCATTGGTTAGGATCGGCAGGCGGGCGGTGTTGACGCCGCAGATTTCCACTTTGTTGAGTGCCATGGCATTGCCTCCTGTGATTGAAAAGCTATGAAAAGAGCATGGACGAAAAAACGGAATTTATTCAAAGCGATGACGCAGATTTTGATGCGTTGCAGCCGTAGTGAAAAGCGCTGCACCAGCGTGCGCGCCGCGGCATAGGATAGAAAAAACGGGAGAATTTCGGATGCTTTTTTCAGAATTAAAAAGCAAGGAAGTCGTAAACTTACGCGACTGCCGAAAAATGGGACATGTGACGGACTTTGAGTTCGATGAGTGCAGCGGCGTGATCCAGAAAATTATTGTGCCGGGCATCGGCGGCAAAAACTGGAAATGCCTGTTTGGCTGCGATACGGAGTATGCGATTGCGTATCAGGATATCAAACAGATCGGACCGGATGTGATTATGGTAGATGTGCCGTAACACAACGGAATAGGTGTTTTTCTCAGATTTTACCAAAATGACAATGCAGCAGATATTCAGGTGTGCTATACTGAACATAAGAGAAACTGTGTCGCAGGCGACACAAAGTAGCCAGGATCGCAGAGACGAACTGGATGTTCGTCCCGCGGTTCCTTCGGCGCAAAGCGCCCGCGGAATGGAGATTGGTATGAAAATTCTTTTGATCAATGGAAGCCCGAAAGGCGATCGAAGCAACACGTTAAAGCTCTCCGAAGCATTTCTGGAGGGCATTTTGGAAATCGACAAGGATGCAGAGATCAGACAGATGAACCTTTCCGAGAAAAAGATCGCTCCCTGTAGGGGCTGTTTTGCCTGCTGGAACAAAATGCCGGGCAAATGCGTGATGACAGACGACATGCAGGAGGGCATCGAAGGAGAGCTGTGGGCGGATCTCATGATCTGGAGCTTTCCGCTTTACTATTTCAGCGTTCCGGGGCTTTTGAAAAACTTTATCGACAGGCAGCTGCCCATGAACCTCCCGTTTATGGAAGAGCAGGAGGGGCAGACCGGGAGCGGCGGGCATCCGTCCCGATACGATATGAGCGGTAAGCGGCATCTGCTGATTTCCACCTGCGGCTTTTATACGGCAAAGAATAATTACGACAGCGTGACGAAGCTGTTCGACCATGTGTGCGGCGCAGGGCAGTATGAAAGCATTTTCTGCGGACAGGGTGAGCTGTTCCGTGTTCCGGAATTAAAGGCGCGGACGGATGAATATCTGGAATGTGTCAGACAGGCGGGGCGCGAATACGCACAGAAACAGGAGATTTCAGAAGGCACGAAGGAAAAGCTGAGGGAACTTCTGTATCCGAGAGATGTATTTGAGAAAATGGCGGATGCGAGCTGGGGCGTGGAAAAAAAGAGCGGCGAAAAGGAAGATCCGGTGCTGACCTTTACCAGGCAGATGGCGGCACTTTATAACAAAGACAGCTTCGACCAAAAAGAGCGCGTGTTGGAAATCCGCTATACAGACCTGGGAAAAGCATGGCAGATCGTGCTCGGAAAAGACGGCAGCACGGTGCTGGATGCAGGCAGCAGGGAAGCAACGACGGTGATCGAGACGCCCTGGGACGTCTGGCAGTCGATTGCAAGGGGAGAGATCCGTGGGGATGCAGCACTGGCAAAAGGAATGTATCGCGTGACCGGAGATTTTTCTCTGATGATACACTGGGATGATTTCTTTGGTGCAGCAAATGCAGCTGCGGGAAAAGAAAAATCCGGCAAAAATTTCGACGGGAGGACAGCAGAAAAAGAAAAACAGCCGCAGATGATTTTCATGCTGGCAGCGTGGATTACGTTCTGGGTGGCAGTGCCTGTCGGAGAAAATGTCGGAGCGATCGTGACGCTGGCGATCTGCGCGTGCCTGCCGCTTGCTGCGTGGAACCGGAAGCTGACGGTTTATGACCGGCTTTCCTTTGGAATTGTCGCACTGCTTTCTGTCCTCGCCCTGCAAAAAGGCTGCGTCAATATCGCACTGCTTGCCGGATATCTGGGCTTCGGGCTGATGTGGCTGTTATCCTGCCTGACAAAAGAGCCACTCTGTGCGGCTTATGTCAAATACAACTACCATGGCGACGATGCGCTGGAAAATCCGATTTTTATGAAAGCGAACAGAATCCTGGCGGCTGGCTGGGGAATCCTCTACATTCTGATTGCAATTTGGTCGGCATTTCTGCTGCCGGCAGGGCATACGGCGCTGATGCAGATCTTAAACAACACGGCGACCGTGCTCATGGGCATCTTTACGGGTTGGTTTGAAAAATGGTATCCGCAGCGTGTCGCGGCGGGAAAATAATTCCATCCCCCTCTTTACAAAGATGTTTTGCACGAAGTATAATAATTTAAACAAAACTAAAGAACCTTACAAATAGATAAGAAGGAGGGTATTGTTGTGAAGCTTCAGATTTCAAACTGCAAAAAGGCGGCGGTTCAGGATGGCATGATCGGTCTGTTTTTTGAGGATATCAACTACGCGGCGGACGGCGGTCTGTACGCAGAGATGATTGAAAACCGGTCGTTTTCCTTTGTGGACTGTTACGGGGACGTGGGAGATTATTATACTAAGCCTGCATGGGGCTATGGCTGGAATGCGACCAAAGAATGTGGTGAGGGCCGCATGGAATATGTGACGGGCAGCCCGATCAGCCGCGTGAATCCGTGGTATCTGCGGTTCACGGCGCAGGATGCCGGACAGGGCTTCTGGAATAAGGCGTATGACGGTATTTATCTGGAAAAGGGAAAGACCTACACCGTTCGGTTTTATGCGCGGGCGGTGCAGTATCCGGAAGGAGATATTACGGTACAGGTCACAAAGGACGGCAGAATCTGCGCACAGGCAGAGGTTTCCTGCATCCATGCGCCGGAGAAAACCTGGCAGAAATGGAACCTGTATGAAGCAGTACTGGAAGCCGGGGAGACAATCCGGAACGGCAGATTTACGATCAGCCTGACAAAGCCCGGCACGGTCGAGTTCGATTTGATTTCCATGATGCCGGACGATGCGGTGGCAGGTGTGTTCCGCAAAGATCTGTTTGAACTGTTAAAAGGCTTACATCCCGGTTTTTTGCGTTTTCCGGGTGGATGTATTATCGAAGGAAATACACTGGAAAATCGTTATCGCTGGAAAGAGAGCGTCGGCGACATCAAAGATCGCCGCACGAATTTCAATCGCTGGGCAGTGCATCTGACGAGCGAGGAAAACGGATGGCACACGCAGTATTCCCATTACAACCAGACCCTCGGCATCGGTTTTTATGAATATTTTCTGCTGTGTGAGCTGATCGGTGCAAAGCCGTTGCCGGTTTTGAATGTCGGTCTGGCGTGTCAGTTTCAGTCCTATGAGCTGGTGGAAATGGACGAGCCGGAGTTTCAGGAGTTTTTGCAGGATGCGGTTGACCTGATCGAGTTTGCAAACGGCCCGGTGGACAGTACCTGGGGCAGTGTCCGTGCAAAAATGGGACATCCAGAGCCCTTCGGGTTGACGATGGTCGGCATCGGCAATGAGCAGTGGCAGACGGAAAAGATTGACTTCTTTGGTCGATATCAGGCATTCGAAAAGGCAATCCACGCAAAATATCCCGAAATTAAGCTGATCGGCTCTGCAGGACCGGATATCACCTCCGAGCGTTACGACAAGGCATGGGAATTCTATAAAAAAGAAGTTCCTGCAAGAGACAATTTCTGCTATGCAGTAGATGAACATTACTATGTAAAACCCGACTGGTTTTATGCACATACAGATTTCTATGATGAATATCCGAGGGATGTCAAGGTGTTCTCCGGGGAATATGCTTCTCATCCGATCAGCGGCATGAACCTGCCTCAGGCAAACACCCTGGGCGGCGCACTGGCAGAGGCTGCATTTTTGACCGGCGTGGAAAGAAATGCGGACGTTGTTGTGCTGGCTTCCTATGCGCCCCTGTTTGCAAGAGTCGGCTACGCGCAGTGGTCTCCGGATATGATCTGGTTCGATGAGGCGAAAGCCTATGGGACGCCCAGCTATTTCGTACAGAAGCTTTACGGAGAAAATATGGGAACCGTGACCCTTGCGATGGACGGACAGGAAAAAGAGCTGCGCATGGAGCAGGTTTATGCAAACGTAAGCCTCGATGAAAGAACCGGAGATCTCATCCTCAAGGTGGTCAACCATAACGACTGCGAAAAGACCCTCGAGCTCGATCTGGGCAGCTTCCGGGCAGCAGGAACGGCAAAGAACGTGATTTTGACCGGCGAGGGTGAAGATGCGTATAACTGCATTGAGCATCCGGACAGCGTAAAACTTTCGGAGTGCGAGAGCGATGCAGCAGACGGCATCGTGCTTCCGGCAAACAGCTTTGTTGTAACACGGATTCCGACTGTGCGGTAAAAAAAATATTCTAAAATGGCAAGAGAAATAAAAAAGAATCCTGCGAAGCAGGATTCTCCGCCTGCGGCGGGTCGCGTAAGCGACATTCTACCATTCCGCCGCAGTGCGATCCGCGCGGAGCGTTTTTGTTCCAAACGCTCTGCGGCGAAACCTTCTCCGCAGGCGCAAACAATCAGTGCTTCACAATCACTTTCTTCGGACATTTCTCTGCGCAGATTCCGCAGCCCTTACAGGTTTCAGGATCAATCTTTGCGAGGAAGTCCGTCACTTTCGCTGCGCCAACCGGGCAGTTTCTTTGACAGAGTGTACAGCCGATACAACCTGTAGTGCACTCCTTCATCGTCACAGGACCTTTTGCCTTGGAGCTGCATGCCACCAGATACTTTGCATCGTAAGGAACCAGCGAAATCAGGTGCTTCGGACATGCTGCGACACATTTTCCACATGCCTTGCAGGCTTCTTTATCGACAACCGCCACGCCGTCTACGACATGGATTGCATCAAAGGGACATGCCTTTACGCAGTTACCGAAACCGGTACAACCATAATCACAGGATTTCGGACCGCCGTTCGGGACAAAGGAAAGCATCGCACAGTCAGCGATTCCATGATACTCATAATCTGTCTTCGCCTTATCGCAGGTTCCCTGACAGGCTACAAATGCAACCTTTTTCGTCTCTTTTCCCGCTTCTACGCCCATAATCTTTGCGATCTCTTTTCCAACCGGCTCACCGCCCACCGGACAGGCATTGACCGGCGCTTCCCCTTTGGCAATTGCTGCCGCCAGATTTGCACAGCCCGCATAACCGCAGCCGCCGCAGTTATTTCCCGGAAGGGCTGACAAAACAGCCTCTTCCCGTTCATCTACTTCTACTTTAAATTTGATTCCGGCAATGCCCAGAAACAGGCCGATAAACAGACCAACCGCTCCTACCACTGCCATTGCAATCAGGATACCGCTTACCATTCTCCGCCTCCTATAACAGTCCGGAAAATCCACAGAAAGCGATTGCCATCAGTCCTGCTGTGACGAGAACCATCGGCATTCCCTTAAAGGATTCCGGATAATCGTTGTATTCCAGTTTCTCACGGATGCCCGCAAGAATGACAATGGAAATCGTGAAACCAAGCGCTGTCGCAAAGCCATTTACCATGCCGGTAAAGATGCCGTACTCCTTCTGCACGTTGGTCAGCGCAACACCGAGCACCGCGCAGTTGGTCGTAATCAGCGGCAGATAAACGCCGAGCGCCTCATACAGCGATTTCATATATTTTTTGAGGAACATTTCTACGAACTGTACCAGCGCCGCAATGACGAGGATAAATACGATCGTCTGCAGATACTGGATGTTCAAAGGCGTCAGAATAAATTTGTAAATTGCTCCCGCCACACCGGAAGAAAGCGTAATGACAAAAATAACGGCGGTTCCCATTCCCGCTGCAGTTTCTACTTTTTTGGATACGCCCAGAAACGGACACAGTCCCAGAAACTGGCTCAATACTACGTTGCTGACCAGCGCAGAGCTGATCAGGATCAACAATAACTGCTGGATCTGTTCCATCATGTTCAGCCTTCCTCCTTCTTTGTCTGAGCAGCCGGATCCGAAGCGCCGTAAAAGCTGTGACCGCAGCAGCCGGAAACGCTACAGCTTAAACAGTCATCCGAGCAGCCGGACTGGATTTTGCTCATATCTTTTCCTTTTTTCTCACCGTTTATCTTGATCTTGTTCTGGGCAGCAGTCAGAAATGCCAGCACAAAGAATGCGCCGGGCGCCATAACGAAGATCGAAAACGGAACGTAGGACTGAGGCATCACGCGGAAGCCGAACAGCTCTCCTGCGCCGAGGATTTCACGGACTGCACCGATACAGGTCAGCGCAACGGAAAATCCAAGTCCCATACCGATGCCATCGAACAAAGAAGGGAGCACCGGGTTTCTGGACGCATAGGATTCCGCTCTGCCCAGGATGATACAGTTTACGACAATCAGCGGAATATAAATCCCCAGCGAATCATACAGGGACGGAATAAAGCCCTGCAGCAGAAGCTGCATCATCGTAACCAGAGACGCAGCGATGACGATGAACGCAGGAATTCTCACTTTATCGGGAATAATCTTGCGCAGTGCGGAAATGATCAGATTGCACAGTGCAAGGACTACCATCGTAGTCAGACCCATGCCCAGACCGTTGACTGCACTGGTCGTAACTGCCAGGGTTGGACACATACCCAGCGTCAAAACAAACGTCGGGTTTTCTTTAACAATACCGTTATAAAGCCGCTCTGCAGGCGTATTTTTCTTACTCATTTGCTGCTCCTTCCCCTGCACCTTGCTGCAGCATGGTCTGGAAATAGTACACACCAGCGTTGACTCCATTGGTCACAGCATTGGTTGTGATCGTAGCGCCGGAAATGGCATCAATTTCATTGTCTGCTGTCGAACCGGTTTTAGTGTATACATACGGATAGGCATTTTTATCTGCAAACTGGGGAACCAGAACGTCTCCCGCCTGCATGCCAAGACCTGCTGTTTCGGAAATAGACAGCAGAGAAATCCCGTTTAATGTGCCGTCATTGCGCACACCGACGGTAAACTGGATATCTCCGCCGTAGCCCTCATGGGTTGTCACCGTCAGCACATAACCAAGTACTGTTCCAGACGCATCCTTTGCCTCCTGACAGGCATTGACACTGGCTGCGCTGTAGCCGCCATCATTGAGCACAGTCTGTGCAGCTTCTTCTGTAAAATCTGTCACAGCTTCAAAGCTTTCCGCATCAGAAAAGACCTCACGGCACGCATTTTCCTGTGCCAGCGCCTCCTGACGTGCGATTGGCTCTTTTGTTATCTGATAAACACAACCCAGCAGCAATCCGGCTACCAGGGTGATTGCGAACAGAATGCCCGCATCTTTCAGCATGCTCTTCATGACCGCTCTCCTCCTTTTCCGAATGCTTTCGGCATCGTATAACGCTCAATCAGCGGAACCAGAAGGTTGCCCAGAATAATCGCATAGGATACGCCCTCTGCGCTCGCGCCGAAAATACGGAAGATCGCGGTCAGAAAACCGAGAATCACACCGTAAATGTATTGTCCTTTTTTGGTGACAGGACGGGTTACATAGTCCGTCGCCATAAAGAATGCACCGAGCATCAGACCACCGCCTGCCAGCTGTGCGGACAGATATGCCGGACTAATTGCAATTCCGCTAAGGGCTGCAAACAGCAGGACAAAAACGGCAAAGGAAGCGATATAGCTGCCCGGTACGCGCAGGTCGATTACACCTGCAACGATCAGAACACAGGCGCCCAAAACGATCGCAATCACGGAGGTCTCACCGATCGTACCAGCCGTGCGTCCCAGAATCATGTTCAAAACGTTGACGCTTTCTCCTGCTTTCAGACTTGCCAGAGGCGTCGCACCAGTATAGGCATCGCAGTTAAAATTCGTCATCAGGGAGGTAAAGGAAATCAGCAGAAAGCATCTGCCTGCCAGCGCCGGGTTCATGAAGTTCTGTCCCAGTCCACCGAACAGCATCTTTACCACCAGGATTGCAAACACGCCGCCGACAACCGGAATCCAGAAAGGAACGGATACAGGCAGGTTTAATGCCAGTAACAATCCGGTTACGACTGCTGAGAAATCGCCGATCGTGATGGGTTTTTTCATTAGTTTTTCATAGATATATTCGGTCAGAACACAGGTTGCGATACTGATCAGGATCAGAACCAGTGCCCGGAAGCCAAAATTGTAAATGCCAAAAAATGCGGGCAGAAGCAGTGCGATAACTACTGTCAGCATAATCCGGGAAGTGGTATCCTTCGCCCGGATATGGGGGTTGGAGGATACATTGCGTAAATCGCTCATTTCTTCGCCTCCTGCTGTTTTTTCTTTTTCTCCGCCAGAACCATCTTTCTCGCGGATTTGATCGCCTGTGTCAGAGGACGCTTTGCCGGACAGACATAGCTGCAGCATCCGCATTCGCAGCATTCCAGACCGTTACAGGCTTCAAATCTTTCAAGGTCATGACGTTCTGCATAGTCTGCAAGGAGCTTGGGCACAACTCTGCCGGGACAAACTTCTACACAGCGTCCGCAGTTGATACACGCCGACGGCTGTGAATCTGCAACATCGTCATGGGTCAGGCACAGCAGTGCGGAGGATGTCTTGGTTGTCGGCACGTTTAAATCAAAAATACCAAAGCCCATCATCGGACCACCGGAAATAATCTTAGCAGGTTCCTGTACAAAACCACCCGCTTCCTCGATCAGCTCGTTGTAATTGGTACCAATCCGGACAATAAAGTTCTGAGGGTTTGCAACTGCATCTCCCGTTACCGTTACGATACGGTGCATCAGCGGTTTCCCTTCGCGCACAGCCTGATTGATCGCAACAACCGTATCAACATTGTCTACGATACACCCCGCATCTGCAGGAAGCATGGAGGAATTGATCGCACGTCCTGTCACCGCATAAATCAGATGGCGCTCCGAGCCCTGCGGGTATTTTGTATGTAAGGCAGCCACGGAAATATCCGTTTCATCCTTTGTCAGCTTCTTTAACAGTGCGATTGCATCCGGTTTATTATCTTCTACTGCCAGCGTTCCCTTTGCGTTCGGAAACAGCTTCAGCATTACCTTCAAACCGGCAATCAGCTTTTCCGGCTCCTCCACCATTCTTCTGTAGTCAGAGGTCAGGTACGGTTCGCATTCCGCACAGTTTACGATGACATCTGTAATGCTGTCCGGATTTTTCGGACTCAGTTTTACATGCGTCGGGAAACCTGCGCCGCCCATGCCGACGATGCCGGCTTCCTTCACTCTTCCGATAATTTCCTCCCGGCTTAACGTCTCCAGGTCTGCAGGAACAAACTCTGCTTCTTCATATAAATGGTCGTCCTCAATCACAATGCTCATTACATTGTCACCGGTTACGACGCGGTGTGGCTCGATCGCCTTAACTGTACCGGAAACCGTCGCATAAATCGGTGCCGATACAAAACCCTGGGCTTCCGCAATCTTCTGTCCTGTCAGTACATGGTCTCCCTTTGCCACGACAGGCACTGCAGGCGCACCGATATGCTGGGACAGCGGATATACCAGGTCACCCTTTGGCAGAACTGCCTTCATGGGCTTATCCTTCGACAGATCCTTCCCATCATAGGGATGAATGCCGCCCATAAATGTCAACTTAGCCATTCGCCAATCATCCTTCCTTTTCTTTTTTGTTTCTGAATATGTACATTGTATACATATATTCCATCTTGTATCATACTATTTTTTTAGCCAAAATACTACAGGAAATTTCAAAAATATGCTATCATACGGTTATGAAAACTTTAAAAACCCCTATTTTATCCGATACAACGAAAGAGCTGGCTTCTTTTTTTGAAGCCCCTCAGGACATTTTATTTTTCGATATCGAAACCACCGGATTTTCCGCACGCAGCGCCTGCGTCTATCTGATCGGCTGCGCTTATCTGACCACAAACGGCTGGGAAACCCGGCAGTTTTTTGCGGAGACGCCCGATGATGAAGCGGATGTTTTGCAGCAGTTTTTTTCCTTTTCCGCCTCCTTTCCGGTCATGGTACATTTTAACGGAACAACCTTCGATGTTCCGTTTCTGCAGACCCGTGCGAAAAAATTCGGGCTTTCTTTTGTCCCGGCGTCCGTCCAGCACGACATCTACAAAAAAATAAGCCCTTATAAAAACCTCCTGCACCTGCCGGGATGTCGCCAGAAGCAGCTGGAGGAGTTTATCGGCATCCATCGGGAAGACCATTTTAACGGCGGCGAGCTGATCGAGCTATATCA
>OGZX01000627.1_pt1 | contig 41261 bp, 64 predicted proteins | sample 1576881 | NCBI WGS metagenome assembly OGZX01 (sample SAMEA3541542, study PRJEB24748) | human gut metagenome | biome: human gut; feature: human-associated habitat; material: faeces | place: China | collected 2012 | reverse complement strand
AAGGATAGAACAGGCAGCTATCACGCCCCAGTGGTCTTAAAGAGATGCCGGAGTGCCACCCGGCTAAATAACTTATCTTTTATAATAATATCGCTTTAAAAGCATCAAATCAGACCTCGTAGAAATACGGGGTCTTTATTGTTAAGAACATAAAAAACCGTCCCTGCCAACACAGGGGCAAACACCTTGACAATATAATATACTTACCCAGGCAGCTGGGAGGGCGTGCATATCATCCGCCTGAGTCTTGACAGGAGGATGATGCTTATGAGTACATATGAAGAAATGCAGATTTTACTTACATTTGCTTTACTTGTAGTTGCAATTCTGAATTTAAAAAATAAGTAAGCCGCCCTGTCCCTGCGAAAGATAGGCGGCTTACTTATTAGCTGATATTTTGCCGGGCGGATAGGTGTGCTCTATCTTCCAGCTGTCTTGTTAAGTATATTATATGTCAAGCTGGATTATTTGTCAAATGTGAAAAACCGCCCGGTATTGGCGTACCGAACGGTCCAACATATATCCGAAGATATACTCTTATTCGCAAAATATATTGTATCATCTTCGGGAACAGCCCGCAAGCGGAACATTCGTTCACCGCTGGCTGTTATTTTTGTACCCTAAAATACATAAAATCAACAAAGGAGATGATATTATGCCAAAAGATTATCGTGACGGCGCCCTTTACATCCGTGTCAGTACTGATAAACAGGAAGAGCTTTCTCCTGATGCCCAGAAGCGTCTACTCTTGGACTACGCAAAGAAAAATAAGATTCTGGTGAATCCGGAACATATTTTTATGGAGAATGGTATTTCTGGCCGTAAGGCGCAAAAACGTCCGGAGTTCCAAAAAATGATTTCTCTGGCCAAAGCAAAGCCGGCTCCCTTCCAAGTCATCCTCGTTTGGAAATTCAGCCGCTTCGCCCGAAATCAGGAGGAGTCTATTGTCTATAAGTCCATGTTAAAAAAGCAATGCGGCATAGATGTGGTAAGCACCTCTGAGCCGCTCATCGACGGACCATTCGGTTCTCTCATCGAGAGAATCATTGAGTGGATGGACGAATACTACTCTATTAACTTATCCGGGGAAGTTGTCCGTGGCATGACAGAAAAGGCTCTGCGTGGAGGTTACCAATGTACGCCCCCTCTTGGATATAAAGCTGTTGGCGAAGGGAAGCCTTTTGTGGTCGTTCCGGAAGAAGCGAAACTGGTTGCTTACATTTTCCAGCAATACTGTCAGTACCATAAGGAGCCGACCGCCATAGCCAGGCAGATAAACGAAATGGGAATCCGTACCAAACGGGGAGGCCTGTTCGAAAAAAGAACCGTATCCTATATTCTACAGAACAAGTTTTACATAGGGGACCTGGAATGGAATGGCATTACTTCCAAGGGCCAGCATGAAACCTTTATCTCCCCAGAGCTTTTCGAACAGGCACGACAAATAGCGGCTGCTACATTTAAGCCCAAGAAAAGGCGTTGTGTTTCCAGTTGTAAGCACTGGCTTTCCGGTTTAGTAAAGTGTTCTATCTGCGGCGCCTCCCTATCCTATAACACCGGGAAATACCCCTATTTCGTTTGCTGGCGATATGCAAAGGGTTTTCATAAAGTAAACTCTTCTATCTCCGAAAATCGACTGATTAAAGCAGTTCTAGAATACTTGGAAGGACTTCTGAATGGAATGGATTTTACAGTGTCCTATGTAGAAAAGGATGCGCCTGAAATCACAGAACACGAACAATGGGAAAAGGATTTTCAAAATCTCGCTGTCCGTGAACAGAGAATTAAAATAGCCTATGAAACTGGCGTTGATACTTTGGAGGAATATAAGGAAAACAAAGCTAGGTTAAAACAAGAGCGTGAGGAATTGGAACGAAAAAAGGAACAGTTCATTGACGTCCCTGCTGCCTCAGATGCAAAAGAACAATTTCTTCGTAAGGTTCGGAATGTCTTTGATATTTTAAAAAGTGATGAGGTCGGCAATGACACCAAAGGCGTGTTCATCCGTTCCATTGTAGAGGAAATTATTTATGACAAAGAAAGCGACACCCTGACCTTCCGCCTCTACAGCCCTAAGAAAGCCGCATAAACAGCGGCTTTGGGGCACTTATAGGTTACGGGAGTAAGGGGGCCCAGACCCCCGTAACCTAGAAGTGGGTTGTTATCTATTAAAATGCAATGTTTATAATAGGATGATACAATATTATTCCCCGGTTGGCAACCGGGGAATCTGTTTACAATTTATTTATTATCTGCTATACTTCTTTTAGTGGAGAGCGGTGGCAAGCCCGCCCTCTCTGCTTTGTTCTCTAATGCCATTTCTTTTTAGTTGTCTTCAATTCCCTTCTGGGTATCATCTATGAGTTTTTCAGTCATTTCTTCTGCTTTCTCATATTCCTTGTTTTTTAAGGCTTCTCTAAGGTCTTTTAAATCTTGTAGCAACCTTCTTAAATAACTTTTAAATACGCTCATGTCTTCCATGTTTCCTCCTTTCTCCGCTTGCCCGGTTACTTGTAAGTTATCTTCCTTACAAGTATATAATACACTATTTTTTATATTTTGTCAATACTTTTATATATTCTATATTATATTTATTCCACTTTTTTATTGTTTTTATATAAAATATATTATATAATCGGCTTATTTGTTTCTTTGTCCACAAATGTTATTTTTAGCTCTGCGTCCATAGCTTCTGCCACTTTTTGCAACTCAGAGATTTTAAAAGTGTTTCTTTTGTATTTATTATTCATATTTTGCGGCGTCTGTCCGGTCCGCCTGGCAAGTTCTGCCTCTGTCATATTTCCTTTTTTTACCCGGCACAAGTTTATGTACTCTCTTACATCTGTATGCATTGCTTTACCTCCTTTTCTTTAATCATACATTTAATTTTATATTATGTCAATTTTTAAATTTAAAAAATATAAATTTATTTATAAAATACAGTTGACATTATATAAAAAATAGTGTATTATATAGTTACAAATTAAAACAAAACAAAAGCCGGTGCAGCCCTACCAAGACACGCAACCGGCACCAATCAAAAAAAGAAAGGCAAGTACATTGTAGCATGTATTTGGAATGGTGAAAAGCATGAAATCTAAACAGACATTTTTTAATGTAACAAAAGGGCAAGTGTCCAATTTTTTGAGAATGGTTGAATATTCAAGTTCATCAGGAAAAAATTATTGTTATGCTATGCAGAATGCCTATTCTCAGGAACCGTGGTTTGTTGTATGCGACTATGCGGATAGTAATGTCGTTTTTGTCTATTGCGCTTTTGGACATTGGCTCTTAAAAGAAGACTACGGATATGTTCGTGCTACCCGAGAAGAAGTCCTTGACAGGGTTTGGAATATTATACAGGAAGATTATTAATACAGCCGGGAGGAAGTACAATGCTGTACTCTAAAATGTTGGATTTATGGATAAGCGAAAAATCCTTAGAAATACGAAACAGTACAAAATGGAATTACATATGCACCATAAATAGAGAACTAAAGCCAGCCTTCGGTGACTATTTGGTAAAGGAAATAACCAGAGCCATGCTGCAGGATTATATTTTAAAAAAATCCGAACATCTTAAAACAGAGACGATTATAAACATTACAAAGGTTCTGTCGCAGTCCTTTAAATTTGCGAAGCAGGAGGGATATGTGGAAGAAAATCCTTATGTAAGAATAAAAGTGCCTAAGGAGCAGGGTGCTAAAGAGATTAAAGTTTTTACGCAAGAAGAAATCGCCGCACTCCTTAGTGTGCAAGGATTCCACGGACAAATTGTGGATATTGTAAATATCGCATATCGGACAGGTATGCGCATCGGTGAAATATTGGCGCTTAAATGGGAGGACGTAAATTGGGGACAAAAATTTTTAATGGTGCGGCGTACCGTTTCCCATTGCCAAAATGGTATGCGGGAAATTTGTGCACCAAAAACAAAAGCGTCCACAAGAAGGATAGATTTGGATAAGGCCACAATGCAAATGCTGTTGTCTATGGACAGAACAGGAGATTTTGTTTTCTGTAAGAAAGATGGTACTATTTTAAGCAGAGGAGGTATCTGCCAGAGTTTTAAAAGGTTGTGTAGGGCCGCCGATGTCTCCTATAAGTCTTTCCACGCATTACGTCACACCCATGCATCTGTGCTTTTAGCTGCTAACGTGCACCCTAAAATTGTACAGGAACGTCTTGGGCACGCAAAAATAAGCACTACTATGGATACATACAGCCATTTAATACCAGGTATGCAAAAAGTTGCTGTAGACGTGTTTAATACCTTGTGTTAATTTCTTTATTTTCTCCCCGGCTGACCGCCGGGGAATCTTTTTTACTTTACCCTGATTTTCTGCCCTACATAAATCTTATTCGGATTTGCGATTCCGTTAAGCTGTGCCAGCTGCTGGTAGGTGGTCCCGTACTTGGCAGCAATACCGGAAAGGGTATCCCCGGATTTTACCGTGTAATACTGTGCCGCCTGGTATGCTCCGCGGATATCTCCGTCATTTACCCAGCAAAGGCCATTGTCCAACAGGTACGGATTCTTCGCGCCGGACTGAATCTTCGTAATTACGCCGTGGTTCTTTGCCATTTTAGACGCCGGGATAGCTTTACTGTTCGGGTCTGTACTGGAAGCATAGCAAGTACTAAATACTACATGCTCTCCCACCTTATGTTTGTAAGTTGGCGCTGTTGGTTTTGGTGGCTCCGGTTTCGGCGCTGGCGTACTTCCTTTTCCAACATACTTGTCCCACGCTGCAGCGTCTCCATAGAAGATAGAGCAGTCCAGATTTCCACCATGACCGTCAATACGGCCCACAGACGTCCACTGCCATAAAGCCATAGTCTTCCAGTATTTCACAGACGGCGCCGGTCCTGCTCCTGCCATATCCCAGTTGTAATCCGGGATATTATCTTTGTATTTTGCACACCAAAGTCCGTAATCTGCATTTGCTACAGCGGACCAGTCATATCTGTTTACTACGCTTTCGCTCATGTAAATTAAAGGTTTACAGCCATATGCTTTTTCTACAAGCTGCAGCCATTTAAGCGCCCATGCTGTATTCGAGGTATCCGTGTCTTCCCAGTCCAGGACGGGAATTGCTTTGCCAATGTACCCTTTTGTATTTTCGATAAAAAACGCTGCTTCCGCTTCTGGAGTGTTTCCATTGGCATTTCTGGCAAAGTGATATACCCCCAGTTTCTTACCCAACTTTAAAGCTTCCTGAAATTCCCCATCACAATAAGGATTCACATATGTACAGCCTTCCGTGGCTTTTACGATTAATGCATCAAAACTCATATTTCCCTGTGCCATATTCCCCTGATGTGATGCTGCGTCAATAACTCTTAAACTCATATACTCTTCCTTTCTGCCGGCTGTTGCGCCGGCGCAACAAAATAGAGGGCTATTATTTGCCCTCTGTTTCCTTATTCACTACTTTATCTGCTACTTCTAATCCTTTTACCAGAATATTGGGTACATGGAATCCTGCTTCCACAAAATTTTCAAGGATAGAACGGATTTCGTTTATAAGTAAGCTGGCAAGCACGAACCATCCCAGCAATGTTGTAATTCCCAAATCAATTCCTATTACTACTCCTATTTCGATAAATACAGCACTCGCCCCGAAAGCCACCATAATCATGAGCCAATATCCGAGTTTTTTCAGGACACCTTTCCAGCCCCTCACGGAATTTTCTTTTCCTGCCATGCGGCTTTTCGCCCAGCCGGTAAGCCAGTCCGCTACATTAAGCAGCAAAAAAACCACAAATAAAATCCAGTGCTCGCCTAAGATATAGGACAAAACCGCCACGATTGCACCAACGGCAGCATTATAGCTGTCAATAATTGCATTTGCATATTTCATATACTTTAGCCTCTCTTTTCCTTATTTTATGCCATAAAAATAAGACCCGTTAAGGTCTCGCTCTGATTTCCATATACTCCTCCTACTTGCCAATCTGTATGCAGCACATAATTACAATGCCTGACAATGCTCCTGCGGCAAACGCCAGTACATATCCCATTTATGCCACCTCGCTTTTCTGCAGTTCTGCTTCCACTTTTTCTCTCCATCTTACCGGTACATTGTCAATGTCAATCGTCCCATCTTTGATTTTCATTATGCAGAAAGCTACCATTATACTTCACCTCCTACCAATCCGGCTAAATCCAGAATTGCTCCGTCCTGGACTACCTGCTGCGCTTTAATTTCATCGACTTCTTTTTCCAGTTCTGTTTTTTCCCGAATTCCAAAAGTTGCAATTACTTTCTTTTCCTGTGTATAGTCCACAGATTTAAACAGCGGCGTTTCCAGTTTCATGTTTGTGTATTCTCCGGCCACCTGTTCTTCGCTTTTGTACTGCACGGTATCCAGGTTTCCTTCTTTTGTAAGTGCTTCTGCTACCGTTTTTAAGTCCGCGAAATCTGGTACTACTACAACGTTTGCCCCCAGGCTTCCTCCTGCCTGGATTTCCAGTTCTGTTTTGTCTGCTAAAATCATTTTTTCCATGTGTTTTTCCTCTCTTTTTTTTATTTTTTTATGCAAAAATGCATAATAGAGCACGCCTAAATAGATGTACTCTATTACAAACTTTTGCTTTATTTTGTAAAACTCCGCTTTAGGTAATAAAATCATAATTGGCTCCAATAAAGATACTGTGCTTATAGTTACAAACCAGACCATAAACTTTTTAAACGGACAGGGGACTGTGAATGTTTCCAGCATAGCGTCTGCATATTCAAAAACTGTCAGAAATGCTATTGTGCAATTAAAATCCGCGAGCAGCGCTGTTGTTACCAGCGCTACGGTATCTGAAAACAAGGTTGTGGTAAAGTGCAGTAATTTATCTGGGACAGCATTTGCCGGAGATATTGCTACCACGGTATTGCTATTTATGTACTAAGGTTATGTTATCGGTTTATATCCTGTTACATTACCTCGTAAATAACTAATCGTGTATGCTGCGTGTTTTTAAAAGTAAGCGTCAATTTGCCGCTAGATATCTCTTTACTTATAACTTCATGTTCTTCTCCTATTAAGGTGGCTTTCCATGCATTTAGACGCATACAGAGTAAATAACCATACGGAGGATACAAATCGGTGGAGCCATTTAAACATCTTACCAATACAAGGTACATATGCTCTGCGCGCATGGCTTTGGACATTGTAAGAGATTTTGCGCCATTTTCTCCAGTGCTTACATTATCCCAATAGGCAAAGGTTCCTAAAGTGGAGTTGTATTTATATGACAATTATTGAAATGTATCAGATATTTTATACCATCGTTTTATTCCAATATTGCCATTTGAAACGAATATTTTCCCAACAAATACAGCTGTTTCTGTGAAAGCTATAATATCTCCAACAGTCTGAAAATCCAATGATGTGTTTTGAATATATACTGTTCCACGCATCCAGTTACCGTTTTCATCTGGACACCATCCATTTGGTTGCACTTTAAAATTCACAGCCAAGCTATTAATACTAAAAATCTTATTCATAAAAATTGAAAAAGTAATAGGATTAGATGAAAAATACATTGGAGTATAATTTGTCAAAGTGGAGTTTCGCAAACCTCATTGCATCTCTTCTGCTTCTTTTATTTTCCCACGACAAATAAACCCGCCTAAAATCGGGTTTTAAAAACTTCTCATTTTTTATCCTTATGCTACAGCTTTGTTATAATGGTATTTTATAGTATCCTGGTCCAGACACACATAAACTTGTGTTGTCCGCAAATCCGCATGTCCCAAAATAGCCGCTACGTCCTGTATTGGTACATTTTTCTTTACTAAGTCTGTTGCAAGTGTTCTCCGGAAGCGGTGCGGGTGGACGTTATCCACACCAGCTTTCTTTCCAAGGCGCCTCAACGCTGCCTCTATGCCTTCTTTTCCAATTCTGCTGTATGGCTTCTTTATCCCCACAAATAATGCCGGATTGCTGTCTGTCCGGCTCTGCAAGTACTGTCGGAGATATTCCGTGCATACCTCCGACAGGTAAAACTTGCGTTCCTTGTTTCCTTTCCCAACTACATAGGCCTCTCTAGTGGCAAAATCTATATTATCCCTGTTAAGGCTTACCGCTTCGGACACACGCAAGCCAGAAGCATACAGAAACTCAGACAGTGCCAGGTCCCGAAGAAATCCACACGCATTCTTCAATTTTTCTCGCTCTACACTGGTAAAAGGTTTCTTTACTTCCTTGGTGTACTTAATCTGTTTCAGAGCTCTGGCCGGATTTCGACCAATATGTCCCTCATCGTTCATCCAGCTAAAGAAGCTACTTATCGTCTTTCGGATATTATCCAGCGTCCGGTTGCTTACGCCCCTATGCTCTTTGTAAAGTGCCAGGTATAAGCGCAAGTCGTAAGTCTCTACCTCATACATTTTTTTATCCAAAAACGCCACCAGTTTTTCCAGTTCCGGCTGGTACTTCCGTAGTGTTTTCTCGCTTTTTCCTTCCAGCCGCTTTGTTGCTATAAATTTCCGCACCATCCCAAGACTGCTGCCGTCATGGACTGTAATTTCTGTTGTCTTTTTCTGTACTTCGTATTCTTGTAATTGAATATGTAACACCGCTTCTACTTTCTCCTGTACCTCCTGCGGTACATCTGCGAGTGCCTGCAAAACGCCGTTTATTATCTCCGTCTTTAAATCCATACGGATACCTCCCTTCCCTTCCAGGATACGCCTTTTCCCTCGGAAAGAACAATGCAGCATTTTGCGAAACTCCACTTTAAAACTGAAAGTAGATACATACTATTTGGCCACTGCAGAAGTTTTAGACGATACTTTAAAAATAAATATCGAAGAGCCAGCGAGTGAAGTAAATGTAAAAAGGTGGCCTATATACGATAAGCAAACCAAGAATATGCCGGACGGCTGCTATATAGCAATACGAGATTTTATGTATTTTAACGACAACTGGTTTGTCTTGCAGATAACTGAATTGTATCCGCAAATGGGACGTCGTTGGTATCGGCACTACGACAAAACAACTGGTACGTGGTCAGATGCGTGGATAAACCCTTGAAATAATTATTAAATGGTAGTATCTGGTGTTGTCACATGCCAATCTTCCCAAGTGCCATCATTGTAAAATTTAGTCCACACTCTTCCTGTCATTGGATGTAATTCTACAAGCCTTACCATTACATTTATCGGGGTGTACCAATACACTTCTCTACAACCTATAAACTCTGTTCCGGCTAATTGTGGTGGACAACCTTTTATAGTTGTCCCTGGAACTTGCCTAAAAAATGAATTTTTATTTGCGATACTGTATTTTGTGTCTAATCCTATCCATAAGAATCCATTTTCTAACACATAATCGTCGATTACAGCATTTGTGTATATAAGCTTACTGGATGTATTAGATAAAGTGGAGTTCATGAAATCGGAGCCCAAGAAGACCATGATTCATTTTGCCTATATCCTCTTAAATATATTACTTTTGAAGATAAAGGAAAAAATATTTGTAAATAATGTATATTGTAAAGATTTGCTGATACTAATAGCCCAGAACCAGCAACTGGGAAATTATTGCTCGTTGTTCCAGTAGAGTCCGATACAATAAAAAACTTTACCATGTTTGATGTTGGCATCATCTTATCAGCATTCATGTTTGGTAATTGAGATGATTCCACTTTAGTATCCAAAGCGGAGTTTAGCGCATCAATCTCATCCTTAAGTTTTTTTCCCATAATGGCGTCCAGGGCTTTACCTGCCACATTTGTTGTAAGATTCTGGATAGGCGCCTCAAACGCATGCGTCTTTAAATCTGCAAAAAACTTCGCAACTTTTCCCAGGATTGTCCCAAATTTTTCCCCACTTGCAATATTCTGTCTCTGCGCTGCTTGGGTAAAAGTAATGGCTGTATTGGCATCTACCACCCCATCTTTCCCCTGAGGACCTATTGGCCCTTCGGGCCCCCGTTCCCCTGGGTCTCCTTTATCTCCCTTGGGACCTTTTACTGGTCCCAAGTCAATTTCTTTTATTGCTTCTGCCATTTCATCACCTCCTATTCGTAGATTGCAAACAGATGTCCGTCCCTGAGTTCGAAACTTGGAGTCTTTCCGTCTGCTCCTGCAGGTCCTGCCGGGCCTGCTTCTCCAGCAGGACCTACCGGGCCGCGTTCACCCTGGTCTCCTTTTGCCCCGTCTTTTCCAGCCGGACCCGTCTCGCCTCGCTGTCCCTGCGGGCCAGTCATACCGGTAGCACCCGATAAATCTGTAATATATGTATAGGCAGTTTTGCCTTTTACATATAACTTTGCATTATCTTCGTCATTTACGTTTCCGGTGTCAATCATTACGAATTGCCCTTCTTTTACTCCGTCTGTAGCAAACCCTGCATTCATTGCCGTAACAGAAGGAAAGGTCTTCGCAATCGCAAACGGGTCGCCTTTATCGCCTTTGGCTCCTGTATTTCCCTGTGGACCTCTTTCTCCCTGGATTCCCTGGTCTCCCTTATCGCCTTTGGCTCCTGGTGTACCGGCCGGACCGGTGGGGCCAGCTTCTCCCTGGTCTCCCTTCGCCCCGGCAGGCCCTCTTTCTCCCTGGTCTCCTTTTTCACCTTTAAATTCTCCCGCTTTAATAGCCTCGTCCAGACCCTTTCCGTTATATTCAACGTCAGCGGCATCTACCAGTTTAAAATTCCCGTTATTTTTCTGTTTAATTTTATCAATTAATAAAATAGGCATGTCTTATCCTCCCTTATTTCGCTTCTACTGTTGTACTGCCAAGTCCTGCATTGGTACTCTTATAAACGTCATAGGATTCTGTATATCCACTGGGATTTGTATAATTAAATGTTTTTGCCAGCGCAAAGCCTCCCTCAAATCCGCCCACGAAAAACACCGGAGTTCCCAGTCTGTGCGGAAGAGCATAGTAAATGTATTTCCCTTCTGTGGCATTTACGGTAAAAGTCTTTCCTTTGCTTCCAGAGAGAGTTTTTGTTAATCCCTTTACAAAATCATTGTTAATTGCGTCTCCGGCTGCGGTGCCCACTCCGTAGTACACTCCATTTAAAAATGTAATCGCTGTAGTCTTTGTTGCTTTGGCATCTCTTTCGTCGGTTGCTGCAAGGGTGTAGGTTTTGCTGGCTTTAATTCCTGCACTTTCGATTGTTTTCGTTCTCAGGTTCACATCCAAACCTGCGCCGTCAAGCATTGCTGTTTTCGGTTTTTTATTATATCCCCAGCTTAATACAACCGTGTTTACGGTGCTTCCCATTTCTGCCGTGTTTACGTTGTTGGAAAGGGTTGTAATCTGAATTGGAGTATACTGCACATCATCCATCCGTTTTGTTAAGTCATCCAGGGCTTTTTCTACATTGGAGTCCTTGTAAGATACGCCGTCTGCCGTGGTCGCGCCCGGGTCCCCTTTCTCTCCTTTTGGGCCTGCCGGTCCCATAATTCTTCCTAAATCAACTTCTCTTGCCATGTTTTATTTCTCCCTTCATTCTTCATATATTGCAAACAGGTGTCCGTCCCGGATTTCAAAGTCCGGTGCGGCTCCGTCTTTGCCTTTTAAATCTTCGATTTTTGCCAAATCCATCCACTGGTTACTATCTGTGTAGCGCCACTGGATTGCAGTGCCGTTATTTCTAATTTCTATTTCTCTCCCGCCGCCGGCAGGTAAGCGGATTCTGTCCCCGATTTCTTTCTCATCGGAAAGAAGCTGCAGGGCTCCATCCGTCAACTTCATATTGTCGGCCTTATTTTCTACCGCCTCCATAAGCTGTCTAAGTAGGTCCTTGTCTGGCGGAGCGCTGTAATCACTTGGGCGGGCTCTACGTTTCACCGGAAGAAAAATCGTCTTTATGGTTTCGCCTTGTTCTGGGGTGGCAATATAAAGGTAAGCGTAAATATTTCTTCCCCGCTTCAAAAGCTCATTCGGGATATCGGCGGAGATTTTCTCTCCGTTTATTTCCGCAGGGACTATTTTGGCATCCGGGTCATTTTCCAGGCAAAAATGCAATTCTGCGTTAGCAATTCCCTTAAGTCCCAAAATTTCCAGTTTCTGCCCGTAATCCCACTGGGTCAACCCGGTTTTCCTAAGAAAATCATCTTCCATATTTTCAAAAAATATTTTCAATTTACCGTTCCCCCTATGATGTATTTCAGGTGCCCGTCCACAATTTTCAGCGGCGGCGCTTCGTCCGCAGCGTTGTGTGTAACAATTAAGTGTCCTTCTGCAGATATAGACAATGCAAACATTCCGGGCTTTACTTCTGTTACAACTGCAGTTCCGTCCGCCCCCGGCTCTCCTTTCGGGCCTCTTTCTCCTTGTTTTCCTTGCGGGCCTATCGGACCTATGTTTCCCTGCTCCCCTTTCGGGATTCCAAAGTTAAAGACTGCATCTTTCTTCGTCCCGGAATTCGATACAGCAGCATCTGAACCTGGTGGTAGGGTCGATGTATCTCCCACCTGTACCGTTGCAGAGAACTTTCCGCTTTGTGCTGCGTCAGTGAGCTTTTTTCCCAGGTCTTCTATGTAGTCGATTGCCGCCTGGACTTTCTTCATCAGTTCGTCGATAAAGTTGCTGCCATTATCGGAGTTAATTTTAAACAGGCTTCGCTTTACCCTCATGGGGTATGCAAAGGTCACCAGACTTTTGTCCCCAGTTAACAGTTCCACCTGTATGTTTGCAACTCCTGTTTCTGCAGACATTTGCTTTGTAGGATTAATGGTAATTACATTCCCTTTAATCGCTCCTGTAACAGTGTTGTAAACCGCTTTTCCGGATGGCTTTTCTACATAAAGCCGCATAGATGCCCCGGCCGGAATATCATAATCTTTTAGGGTAAAGACAATTGATATTTTATCCGAGCCCTGGACATACTCGATGGGGTCTTTAATCCTGTCCCGCAGAACGTATATATCTCTTCTTATTTCCACTTTTACACCTCCTATCCCGGTATCCATCTGGTGATGTACAGCGGTTCCGGTTCTGGCGGTTTGATACCTCCGCCGTTTTTATATCGCAATACACAGTCCCATGGATAACTGTAAAAATTGGTTTCGTAGATTTCTGTCCCCGTCTGGTCTCCGGCCTCGGGATGCCCTCGATTGGAAGAAGCCTGTACAATTCTTCCGTCTCCCAAGGACATGGCCGTATGATTTACAATGTTCAGCAGCACGTCTCCCACTTGTGCCCCTGCTCCGGTTGTCAAGTCTACATCATAAACTTTTTCAAATCCTGCTGCCGTGAAATATTGAATCATATTTCCTGTATATACTCCCGCGCCGCCGCCAATATCCAGCCCTGCGGAGCGGTAAGCCTGGGTTACAAAAGAGGAGCAGTCGTAATCCGGCCCCCAGCGGTTTGCCTGGCTGTAACCATGGGAATTGTCCGCCGCTGTGTTTCTGGCCCATTCGACTGCTTTTTTTATAATTCCGTCATCTCCGTTTTCCAGTAAAAACTCATACCATTTTCTTGCGCACCTCCGCCGTTCTGCTTCCACCTCTACGCCCGCACGTTCAAAGTTCTTCAGAAACGCGCTGGCAAGATATTCCGGCGATTCCTCGCTTACTCGGAATGCCGCAAAAGACATAGGATAAGCACTTGTGGCAATCCACTGCCCGGAAGAAGCAGAAAGATTATGTATCCAGTAAAGCTGCCCGTCAGGGTCTGTAATCCCATAACCATTTGCATTGGCCCAGTTGGTGTAATTGGTTGCCGGTGTCCACTGTACCAGACCGAATCCGCCAGAATAGTTGCCTTCGTTTAAGCTTTGCCACAAGCCAGGGTTAATATTGGATTCCTTTTCCATGTTTCCGAGAATTCCACCTATGGCATTTAAAGACCAGCCATTTTCTGCAAAATATCGGTAGACTTCCAGGGCGTTCCCCTGCATCTGGGCTTCAGTTAAGTATTTATTTCCGATTGTCCATGCCATTAAAAGCCACCTGCCTTTGCATTGCCGCCTACCAGGTAGCCGTTTACAAATTCCAGGTAAGTACCGTCAGAAAATTCAACACGGCCAGTCTTGGTGTTTTGACCGTTTACGACTTTTTCATCTGCTGTCTCTTTCAACCGCTTTCCCTTTATATTCATCTCTGTCCCGGAAGAAATATCAAGTTTTTTTTCGGCGTTAAATTCCATGCCCGATGCATGTGCACCACATCTCTTCTCGTTTTCATTTTCTATCCAGAATCCGCCATAATAATTATCAACAGCTTCTCCTGCGGTAAAGGCCACATAGTTTTTCCAGCCACTTGGTATCCCGTCTGGACCGTCTGGATAACTCCAGCAGCAATGAACACTTGCCGTTACTTCCCCATTGGTGCCTAAAATTTCCAGATTTCCATTTCTAAAGCGAAAACCCCTTTCAACTCTCCCTGCTTTTGCTGTCTCAATTAAAAGCTGTACAGCCTTTATGATTCCGTTATTCAAATCCAGTTTAAATCCCTGTTTCCCCTCTTCGTAGTTTTGTGACAGCAGTTCGCCGCCGCGAATCCGGTCTGCCAGCATGGTTCCGGCCACAATTAAATCTGCGAAGAAGCCATTCGCATTCCCAAATGTGGACCATGCCCAATCTCTCCCGTCTGCAGTTCGTTTTTTCGCAATCTGAAGTCCCTGTGTTCCTACGCACATAGCACCGTAAAGAGGCGAATCCGGGTCTTTATCCTCAAAAAGAATTGCCCTCACATTTGCTTTTTTAGCCTTTGTATTCTGGAGTTTCATCTGGGCGGCTGTCATGTCGATAAGCCCCTGTATCTGCTGCCCTACTACCGTTCCATCTGGCCGTATTGCAACTTCTACCCGGGTGGCAACATCTGATAAGCCGCCAAAGTAATCATGTGCAGAATCTCCTATTACCACAGATTCCACAGTTTCCGAAACGGCATCGTAAGTCAGTTCTATCACTCTGGCCTCTGTGACAATTCCTAATTCTGCATGTTTGCAATGTACGGTATCTCCCAGAGAAATTTTCTCTAACATTTTATATTCCTGGTACTCTTGCATATTCTGCAGCATGACCATTTTCACGGAAATTGTCACTTTAGGCTTATCTATCCCTGCTCCGAATTGCTCCACGCACTTCCTTTTCAAAGCCTCATCTAATTGCGCCTGTGTTTCACAGATAACAATACCGCTATCCTCGTCCCCTTCCTGAGCATCTTCTTTCATTTTCACATCTTCAAAAGTAAGTGTAGCGCATTTAACAGTTGGATATGATTGAATAATTGGCGAATCTACATATCCTGTCCCCGACAGCATATGTCCATTGTAGGATTTCGGATAAATTCTTGTTACAACGTTTTGGAAATCTACCTCTTCCGAAATCCCATTTTTTTCAATATTCTTTCCATATAAAACCTGTACACCGTAATCTCCCCCAGCTCGCTTATTTACAATAACCCGGAAGTTATCATAGATAATTTCTCCGCCCCAGCGATTTGTAAATGAATTATCCTCACCGCCGTTGAGGGCGTGAATAAAATTCTGGTCTTGATAATAAGCAGTAGTCTTCAATTTTATATCTGATTCTCCGGAATATTTTGCATTCGGTGCCAGCATTTGTGTCAGAGCCTGCTGCCCATCTACATTTGTAGGGCGAACATCTCTCAAATAGCAGTCACTTCCGGAATCCATAAATATTGGCACAGCCGTTGCCGTAATACTGTTTTCCTCTTTTTTCTTTTTCTTTATTCGGAAAAGCTGTTCTCCATTAAAGGACGGCATTTTCAGAACGCTTTCATCCTGTATGTATTTCCATCGGCCCTCTTTGTCAATGGGATGTTCTATTTCCACCTGCCAAGCTCCATTTAGAACAGTGTGCACCTGAGCATTTGTCGGAAGAAGCGTCATATCCCCGTTTTGGTTGTATTTTGTATTGGAAGGCTTATATATCTGTATCATCAAATGTACCTCCAGTTTGGTTTTATGGTAACAGAAAAACCCGAAGAAACAGAAATTCTGTTCTCTCCAGGCTTTAAATATAAATCTTTATATTCTCCAGTTACGGAACTGTTCATTATGGCTCCGTCTTCTCTGTAGGACAGCATAAGCTCTGTGTTAATAGTTAAGTTCTGTCCGACATTGGCTTTCATGGTTTTTCCATTTACTGTAAGAGTGCAAAGACCTTCTCCGGTAATTTTATACTCTGGTTTTGACATATCGTAAGGATTGTAAGAAACTTCCTGTAACTCCATATATTTCTGTCCTTCTACCAGATACTCAAATGGAGAGCAGACAAACTTCACATCAAATATGCCGTACTTTCGCAACGGGCGTTCGAATTTACTGATTTGTACATCTTTCACTTTCCAGAACACTTCCGGGTCGTCTGAGAGTATTAATTCTCCTTGGCCGGAAAGCCATTTGCAAACTCTGCGTCTTTTCCTATTCCAGTCTTCTTTTTCTATTCTATAAGCGCATTCCAGATTAATCTCTATATTTTCATATACTTCACCGCCAGAAGAAATCTGCTCATCTCTTCCAGCAACCTCAACAAATGTTATCTTTCGTTTTTTCCCTGGTATATCCGGCCGGGACTGTACATAAATTCCATGGAACTGCGTTGTATCCTGATTAAATTCAAAGTTATACCCCACTTAAACTTAACCCCCTTGCGTTTAACCTTCCCGTTTGTTTTTGGGCTATTCCTGCCATAGCAATTTCCACAATCTCCGTTTTACTGTAAGTATTCCCTGTATAAATCGGCAGCTCTACCACCAGTTTTTCCGGCCAGCCACCGGTGTTCCCACCTGCAGTGCCTGTCTTGCTTCTCATATCCGGAATTTCCATGCTGTCGCGAATCATTCCGTTTACATTCTGCATTTTATTTTCATATCCAATCCCAAATCCCTCGGCAGTATAGGCACCCAACCTCTCAAAAACTTTGGATGGTGAGTGAATATCCAGCTTTCTGCGTGCTTCCGACACTGCCGCATTGCATACCTTTGCCACAGCGTTAACAACCTCTGACTTCCCTGCCCTTATTCCGTTTGCTAATCCTTCTGAAACGTTACGCCCTTCGCTGTATAAAGTGCTTTTATTCAGTTCAGGTGCCTTTACCTTTGAATAAAGGGATTCCACGGCTCTCTGCACAGTGCTTCCGCCGCTTTTTATTCCGGCAGCAATACCGGAGGCTACATTTTCACCTATGTCCTTAAACTTTTTCTTGCTCAGTTTTTTTTCAGCAGTCTCTGCAATATCATCTGCCAGATTTTTTACGGTCTGTATACTTTCAGATTTATTCTCTTTAATTCCGCTTATTAAGCCCTCTACAGTGTATCCCCCCAGGCGCTTAAATACCCTTGAAGGAGACTTTATTTCCATTTCGTCTTTATATCCCTGTGTTGCCGCGTCTCCAACTTTTCTTGTAGCATCTGAAACTTCTGTTTCGCTTGCGGAAATAGCCGAAATCAGTCCCTGCACAGTGTTTACGCCGTATTCTCCCATGAGAGCGTTTATCCGGTCTTTTCCTCCATTTAAGGCTATCGCATACTGCTCTATCATGCCTTGTACGCTGGATTCCACCCCTGCACGCATATCAATGGACTTCGACCACATTTCATTTGCCTGCTTTAATTGTTCGTCTGTCATGGAAGCAAACGCCTGAACATATGTGGAGCCCTGCGGTCCCATTTCCGCCAGTTTATCAATAATGCCTTGATTTACACCTCTGTCCGCCAAGACAGCCATATTATCTGCCCAGTTGGTAACGCCGTCTATCTGCGACTGCATATTTTCAAGCAGTTTCTGACTGGATATCTCTGTCCCGGCATTGAATTCTTCAAACATGTTCATCTGACTGTCCAGAACCTCTGATACCTTCTGCTGCATTTGCGAATAAGTATCTGCCATACCCTGCATAACCACAGCGTTAGATTCTGCCGCCGCTGCCTGCGCCTCCGCATTGGTATTGGTTGCATCTGTATTTTCGTTTGTTTTCTGGGTTATCTGGTCAATGTATTCGGAATTTGCTTCTATCTGTTCCTGTATATTCTTCTGTTGTGCTTCATTCTCTGTTACTGCGTCTGTATTTTCTTTCTGTGCCTCTGACAGTTCTTTTATGGTCTGGTAGTAATCCATATTTCCCTGCTGCAGGCCGAAGGTTAAAGCACCAATCTTATCCAGCATGGTTATTTTCTTGTTTCCGAGCTCTTCTTGCTGATTTTCCAGTTTGATAGCTTCTACTTCCAGTTCAGACTTCTTTTTGAGGAGTTCTATGGCATATTCCTGGGCGGCCTGCTGTTCAATCTGCTTCTGATTATTGCTTAAATATTCTTCCAACTGTTCATTTGTCATGCTCAGTTTATTGGCCTGTTCATCATAAGCCAGGTTCAAACCAGGAACCAATTCGTTCAGCTGAGAAACATATTGGCAGGCAACAGATTTCTGCTCTGCGCTTAAATTCTCCTGTTCTGTCAGCTTTTTCAGATTGTCCGCTAAAGATTCTGCATATTGCCCCTGGGCCTGCATTTCTTCTGTGCTGTCCGCATAATTTGCAGTCAATTCTTTCGCCGATTCGGAAACCTCATTTGCAGAATCGCATACCTTCTGGTTCTTCTCCGCAAGCCTTTGCACCTCTTTTGTAGCTTCTCCGGCAAATTCCGCATAAGCTGCCAGCGCTGTACCTGCTGCAACCAGAGCAGTCACTGTAAGGGCTATGGGATTTGCATTTTGTACCAAGTTAAAAATTTTCTGAGCCACCGTTGCTCCTTCTGTTGCAACCGTCGCTTTCTTTGTTGCCAGTTCATAAACTTCTACTGCGGCTGATACCGTTTTAAATGCTACCGCTCCCGCTGCTACGCCGCTCATAGCTGGAATCAGAAGGTCCATGTTTTCTATTACAAGGTCTAGTCCTTCTTCCATAGCGGGAAGGGCTTTCTCAGCAATAGGAACAGCTACCTCTGTCTGGAATTTCTTTCCCAGACTTTGAAATCTCGCTTCCAAAGTGTCATATTTTATTTTTTTAATGTCTTCCATGGTTCCCTGAACATTTTTATACGCCTGATTGGTTTTGTTCAAGGATGTGATGACTTTCATAGCATTGTCTTCACCCAGAGCGCTCCATGTCTCACTGGCTATCGTCAATGCTTCCTGTTGGTTTTCTGCTGTTGCCAAGTCATTTACAACAGACTGGAAGACATCTTTTGCAGTCGCTTTTCCTGTTTTCCACTGTTGGAATAAAGTTCGCGTACCAGAGGAAAAATGCTTAAGATTTTCTTCAATTCTTCCGTCAGCCAGAGAAATTGTAAATTCTTTCACAAAATCATTTACCTTATCCAGATTGTATGCGCCGGAATCCAAACCATTTTGCAGAATTGTGAACATTTCTTCTGCGCTGAATCCCGCCTGTGCCCACAACTGACCGTATTCCGCAATATTATCAGCGAGTTCTCCGGATTTATCTAAACCATTTTGCGCTCCTTTTGCCATGAGGTCGAAAGCGTCTTCCGATGTCAGACCCATGTTTTCCATAAGAGAATCTACGCCTCGTATAGTTTCGCTCAAATCCATGCCAAAGACGTCCCGCATAGCAATACCGTCCTCTGTCATTTCTTTAAGCGCCGAAGCATCAATGTCTCCCGTGTACTGCTTCACCAGTGCCATAGAATCCGCAACATCCTGGATATCCTGCCCGTAATTATTGCTGTGCAGTTCTTCCATAACCTTTTTATACTGCTGCATTTCCCCGGTGGTCGCCCCGGTACTTGCCTGTAGCTGCCTCTGCGCCGATTCCATATCCAACATGGAACCAGCCGCTGCCGTTACGGTATTTTTAAATACATCTACTACCGTGTTTCCGATATTTGTCTTTACTACTGTCGCAAAGTCTACCGTTACCTTCTCTGCTTTTTTAACCTCTTTTCCATACTCATCAATGGAAGAGGCGCATTTATCAGTAGCCTGCTCTGCTTCTTTCATATAGGCAGCATTTTTGTTTACTGCCGCTGATGCTTTAACAACCTGTGCTTTCGCATTATTTAATTTGGTTTCCCAGTCTTTAATGTGATTGCCTGCTGTCTGGTAATTTTTGTTCCCCTTTATAATGGCGGCACTCAGTTCATCCAGCGTATCCTGTTCTTTTTTTATAGATTCGGACAGAGATTTCACAGCCTCCTGCTGTTTTGACATAGACTGTTCAGACGAATCCCCTGCTTTTTCCATTGCCTTTAATTCTTTTGCAGCCTTTTTATATTCTTCCTGCAATTCTGACAGTTTTTTTGTATGCTGCTCCTGTTCCTGGTTTAAAGTCTGCAAACCGTCTTCAACTTTTCGATATTCACTTTTTGCATGTTCCAGGCCTTTTACTACTTCCTGCTCTTTGTTTTGCTGTTCATTTAGAATCTTTGTTAAAACCTCATGCTTTTTAGTCAGAGATTCCAGGGAATTCTGTTGTCCCTCGCATTCTGCTTTCACAAGGTTCATTTCAGACTTTAACGATGTCAGTGACTTATTACAGGTTGTAACATTCTGTTTAAACTCTTTTTCACCGTCCAAGGCTATAATTGCACCAATCTTCTTTGCTGCCACTTTTTTTCACCTTCTTCCTATGGAAAATTGGCATAAGAAAACCACCTACCGAAGTAAGTGGTTTTCTCATCATCTTCTTATTTTAAAACTTCCGACTGTTTTATGCCTTACCTTTTTCCAGACACTGCAACCTGCCATTCCAATCAGTACAATCACGCCAGCCTGAGGAATCCAGAAAATCGCAAGCAATACCAGAATCCAGGCAACAAGCGCCAGCCATGTTTTTGTATTTTTACTCATTCTGTTCCCCTCCTTTTTCTTGATTATACTACGGAATCTTTTACAAGTCCATAAGAGAAACCTCTTTTTGTTCCTCCTGGAACAGGCATTTCTTCATTTTAAAATTATGATACCACTTAAAATGCTGGTACATCTCGCACCACTTTCCAAAGTACATATGGGACACTTCTTTTTCGGTATATCCCATTTGCATTCCCATGAACACAATCCACGCAAAATCTATTTCTTCGTCTGCTCCGCTCTCTCCTGATTCTGCGTGGCCTTCCCGTTTTTTATATAGAAGCACCTGTAGAATTCGTCATGAAGCTGGTTTGCCAACTTTTGTGGCTGTATATCTACTTTTCTTATAATTTCTGCTTTTTCCATGGTTCTCGGTGCTCTGCCCTCTTCCGCTGCCTGTATAGCTTCTCCCTCGCCGACCATAAAATAAAGAGCAGCATTTAACACTTTTATGTCCGGTAATCTCCCCCTGCACTTAATGGTTCCGTCTTCCTGCTGGACTTCCTCACCATTTTCATCCAGCACAGGCTCCCATGTAATTAACCCTTCCTCAAAAGCATTGATAGAGCCAAATTCTTCTTGAATCTTTTCCAGAACCAGTAAATCGCACTTTATCGGATACTTTTCCCCAGATAAGGTAATGGTATGTAGTCTTTCAAACATAGCTTTCCTTTCCCCGTCTTAACCGGTTGTCTTTATTCTTTTGCCGCCACAGTTGCAGTTCCTGCTTTCCGTGCACGTCCCTCTGCTGTAGTTTCCACAATTACAATTTTATGGCCATTTGGCGCTGCAATCTCTGCTGTTCCGTCCCATTCTGTATAACCGTTTTTGCATACATCGTCATAGGATGGAATAACTGCATCACTTACATGGGTCTTGTACAGATATTTATTGTCCTTTTCCTTGACAGGTGTGACCGTAATTTTTGTTTTTCCATTGCTGGTGCCTGCTGCACTGTTTACCGTCAAATTTCCCATGCTCGCTCCAAATTTTTTATAAATGTAGTCCAGAGCTTCTTTTGCCGTGCTAAAAGACTCTATATATTTCCACTTCTGGTCTTCCTCTTCTGCCAGTGCTTTTCCGGTAATGGATGGGGTTTTGTACTCAATATTTTCCCCTTTGGTCTGATACTCCTCTGACGGTTCCGTGTATTTAACCTTCGGCATGAAATTTCCCGTATAACTTCTCTTTCCATCTACCTTCTCAACGCTAATCCAACCCACGCCCACATAGTTGCTCTCATCATCTGCACCAAACTCAATCTCCTGTTCATTCATCTTGTGACCAAACACAGATTCGCGAGACACAATGGGGATTGTATTTGTATTTAATGTTGTGTCAGCGGAAATAAATTCTTTGTCGTACTCCGATTGAATGTCATCCGCATACAAAGAGCCTTCCGCATAGTTTGGGGTTACGGTAATGCCGATAGCCTTTCCAAATGCGTAAGGCGCTTCATATGACTGATATGCGTTTCTTTTACCAATAATCGGTTTTCTAAGTCCAATATATGCCATTTATAATTCCTCCGTTTCTTCTATTTCGCACTCAAAAATAATGTGTCGTTTGTTTTCTTCCCTAATTACAGTTACTTCCGGATATGTAAACCCCTGCTTGAAAAGTGCTGTCCGAATTTGTTTTTGCACTTTCAAAAAATTTTCATCTGCCGGCAGATAAAAATGAACTTGGACACTGGCAATCACAGTTCCCGGTTCATCGTCTGCGAACAACGTGCCCCTTTGGTCTGCGTAATTATAGACAAAGTATTTCTCACCCTCTCCTGTATAAATGTCCGGTTGGTAAGGATATCCAAAAGGAGTAATTGCAGAAATAATATTTTCAAAGGCCGTCATAGCTTCACCTCTCTGTCAAAGACTTCCTGCATTTTTTTAAGAATTCTAGGTTCTGCATTGTTAATGCTCTTTTTCATAAAAGGACGGGCAGGCTGTCTCCTATTACCGTATTCCAGGTAAAATAATTTATCCTGGTTTCTGACAGCCCCGCTTCCATACGCACTCCTATGCCCCACATATTTTCCATCTTTTGAATATGCAGCGTGAGATTTTTTAGCATATCTGCCACGCTTATTATCCCTTCCTCTAGCCGTTGAAGCCGTGAAGATGCCAAGCGCATTTTTCATTGGTTTGTTATGGTGAATACTTTTTGCAAGGGTTCCTGTGCCGTATTTTTTTGTTCTCTTTTTTATTTCCGATTTAAGTTCTGCATCCATAATTGCAGCACCTTCGTCCACCGCCTTAAAAGCTATATCATCTGCAGCTTTTCCTAAGTTTTCAAGTTCTTTTACAAACTCGTCCACTCCTTCAAAATAAAAATTAGCCACATTCTCTCCTTTCGCAGGTTAATACGATTGTCATAGACTTCTCTTTTCTAAACGTCCTTTTTATATCGTACATCTGGTTTTCTGCTTCATCCAGAAGAAATCTTTCTCCCTGGTAATTACAGGACATAATTTCTATATTTCTGTCTGCACTATATCCTTTCTGTGCTGCAAGCGTTTCGTCACTTCTGGTGACGTCAGTGCAGTTCGCCGGAATACTGCCTTCGTATTCCCATGATTCTCCTTTGGAAAACCCGTCCTTGTCCTGCCCCTCCACTTTTTTTCTCGGAAGGGCTATGCTGCCATTCCACATAGGCTCTACTCTCCTTCCAAAGTAAGGCGAAAAACCTTTTTCTGGTATAAATCCAGATACTTCTCCGTATCCGTCCTATCATTTCCAATATAGGCTTTTACATATAAGGTAATCGCCGTCAATACCCCCTGATGTTCCTCTGATTTGGCGATACTTTCAGGGACGCCGGAAGAAATCAAGTCTTCCACGCAGTCCTCTATATATACCACGATATCTTCGTCGTACACCGTAATATTACTGGCTATTCCACATCTTCGCTTGATTAAATCCAGCATTTTATGCCTCCTAAATTCTTGCTTTCTTTGCTGCTGCCGCCTCTCTCACAGTAATTACTCCATTTACGAAAGCTTCTTTATCTTTTAACCGACAGTCTTCCCTTTCAATGGCTCTAAAGAGTGTTAAATCCTCCTCAAAAGCATTCAAATTCCCTGCGGATGCAATATTGGAAGTCATAATAGTAAGCTGCTTTCTGTCAAAGAATTTCACGCCTTCTTTCAAATCCCCAATAATCATAGGGATTTTTCTGCTTCCTTCGGTTGCTGTATCGGATGGAAGGTCTGCATTAGGAATTACAAAGACAGCAATTCTGGTTGCGCCGGCGCAAAGCACCATCTGCATAGGCTGCGCCGGGTTGGGCTGCAGGAGGTATTTTCCGTCATTATCTTTTAAGGTATCCAGATACTGTAAGCCGTCGTCATTGGTGATAATTTTGGAGGTTCCCTTAAAAGCTTGTCCCAGGGTCACGTTTAAAGCCTTCTTGATGTCATCGATTCCAGCAAGGTCAGTCTTTTCTTTCTGATTAATCACATTCAGGATAAGTTTGTTTCTTGTTACCCTGGACTCATCTCCAATCCAAGACACCAAGACACCCGTAATGTTGGCATCGGAGTCCGCCAAAAGTTCATTTGTAGTAGGAAAATACCCTGCGTATTTTTCAATTTCATAGTCCATTCTTTCAAACTGCGGAGTTGTACCGCCCGGAATCTTGCCTCCTTCCCCTACTTTTGTAAATCCAGTCTGCTGGGAACGCTTTTTGTAAGTTCTGGAACCTTTGTTCGTGCTCACATTTTCTACATCTACCAAATCAATCAGAGATGCCTTCGCTTCCCGGTAGGTATTAATGCGGGTCTGAATATCTTCCGGTACAGTATATCCGCCCTCTGCCGGTGTTCCTTCATTCATGGAATTTTGAAAACCTCTTCTGGCCGCGTCTGCAAATTCCTTTTCCGGGTCCTTTTTCTGTACAGGAACCGCTGTACCGTTCTGAATATTCTGCGGCACCTGTGTGGCCCCTTCATCTTCCAGGTCTTTCAACAAATCAAACTGCTGCTGAAGGTTTTTCAACTCTTCCTTTGCATTTTTAGCTTCCTCCAGCTTCCCCTGTTCCACCAGGTTCTTTACCTCTGTTTTTTTGTTGTTAATACTGTCCAGTAATGCTAATAATTTTTTATTCATACGTTTTATTCTCCTTTTTTTATTGTTTAGATTCCATAAAGGTCCAAGTCTTCAAGCAGCGCTTTCTTCTCCGCCTCTTTATTTTCCAGTTCCTTCTTTTCCTCTACAGCCTTCTGCCTGAGTTCATCAGTGAGCCACATACCGCTGTAGCTGTTTACAAATTGCGGAGTCTGCTGCCCCATGATTTCGTCCACAAACCCATATTCTACGCACTGATTTGCGGTCAGCCACGTTTCCTTGTCCATGATTTTTAAGATTTCTTCTTCGCTTTTCCCGGTTTTATGGGTAAATGCGCCTGCCAGTGCAGTATTCATCTGTTTTAAAATTTCTGCATTTTTCTGCATATCATGGTAGTCTCCAGACGCTCCATGCATAGATACATTATGTATCATTAGCATAGCCACGGGACTAATCTGGCTTTTTCCGGCCATGGCCACAACACCTGCTGCACTTCCTGCAAGGCTCTGTATCTTAATTGTCACATTGTCTTTTCCAAGAAGTGTCGTGTAAATTTCCTGCCCCGCCAGAACGTCCCCACCACCAGAATTAATAAGAACCTCAATTTCTTCACCGGCTTTGGCTGTTTCGATTGCTGACGTTACATCTTTTGGGCAAGTGGCCGCCACTCCAAACCAGTCATATATCCACTTGTCATCGTTTCCTACAATATCACCGTTAATCTTGACTACTGCCATTTTTTTCACCTCCCTTATACTGCTGCCCTATCTTAGTAATGGGAATATAGTTTCCATTTACCATAAGCTGGTCTCCGCCCTTTTCTGCAGGCATATCCATATATTCCCTGGCTTCATTAGCGGTATAGATTCCGTTATTGACTGCCTTTGCAAGGTTTTCCATTTGCGTCTTACTGTCTGTTCTCAAAATCGCCTTTTCGTTGAATTTATAAAAATTCTGGTTCTTGATTTCCTGCGGGAGAAGTATCTTACCATTTATTTCCTCTTCATAATTTTTCAGACGGTAAGACATGGTATCCACTAAAAAAGCCAACTGCTGTGTTTCGCTGTTGGCATAACTGGACTTTTCGTAATTATTAATCTGGTTTGGTTTAATCCCAAAAGCTCCTGCTATCTGCAGTGCACTATACTTGCGCAATTCAAAAAACTGCGCGTCTGTAAGGCTCATGTTTAAGGGAGTTAAGGTAAGCCCCATGGGAACCGGGACTACTTTTCCTGCATTTTTCGGACCCGAAAGCATATCTGCGAACTTCCTTTTCAGCTTTCTAACCTTATCGTCTTCCAAGTCTCCGGTGTATTGCATAGCCATACTGGCTGTTAAACCCTGCTTATAAAGCCGGTTCATGTAGTCCTGACTCTCGTTGGAACCATCCACAGTAGCTTTCAGAATCGTTCTTACAGGTTCTCCCATAAATCCGTCAAAGCTATACCATGTTTTAAAGTGCAGCACTTCGCTGTTCCTGAATATATACTGTTTTCCGGTTCTTGGGTCATTGTATTGATAATACAGTTTTCCAACACCACCGAAAATCCCTATGTCGTCCATTATCGGAGTAACACAGTTGCTCTGCATGGGCCACATATCCAGAAAATGATATTCCCCGCCATAAGATGACGGTGTAAATTGCGTTCTTACCCAGATATATCCATTTCCGTAGTGTTGGCAGTTCTGTTCTACTGTTGTCCACATGGTTGTTGGCGTCATAAAGGGATTTGGTCTTACCGTCATTAATATTGCAGCTTCCGTGGGCTCTGCCCGGATTCTTCCTCTTTCTGTCTGCCTGTAATACTTCAAAGGCATCTTCCCAATAGTCTCAGACAGCATTTTTAAGCAAGTATAGTAAGTAACTTCTGCTACCGCTTTCCTGCTTGACGGAGTGATTCCTAACCATTCCATCACTTCCCTGTCCTCCAGGCTGGCAGACTGTCTTTCTCCTAATACTATATTTTTAATTTTCTGTATTACACTCATTTCATCACCAGTCACTTTCCAAAAAGTCATCTATTCCTCTTGCGATGCTTGGCACAAACTCATGATACAGAGCCAGTTTAAAGCCGCAAAGCACCGCGTCTACCGGGTCGATTCTTTTAGTCGTTGCATCTTTATCTATTTTTATTAGCCCCTGATTCTGCCGCACTATCGCATTGCTCATTGCGTAATTCAGAAGCGGATTGTAGGTGTATAAGATATTTTTGCTGTATACCTGTTCCCGGAACCCCTGGGTCGCTTCGTTTAACGATTTATAATTCTGATAAACTTCTTCTACATCGTATCCTTCATCGGATAAATCCAGCATCAGTTTTGCAGCGTTTGCCGGGTCAAAACAAAGCGTTTCAATTTCCCAATTATTTGCTTTACATATGTCCAAGACATATTGCATAACTGCATTCTGGTCTACAATAGGTGTGTTTGTCACTGTCAGAAACCCCATTCTCTCCCAGGCATCATAATCCACCTTGTCTTTGTGTTTTCTTTCTGCAAGTTTCTCTCGGCTTGGAATAAAGGAATGGGAATATACAATGTATTTGATGATTTCTTTTCCTGTGCTGTCATATTCCCCAGATTTAAAAGGAATTACAAACGCAACTGATGTCAGGTCAATTTTAGCTGACATATCGAACCCTACATAAACAGGCATTCCGCAAGTGTCAACAGGGATTTTATCTACCTGGCAGGCTTTCCATTTTGCCATATCCATGTAGGCACCTTCTTGGGCCTGCACCCAGACATTCATCATCTTCGTGAGAAATGCAGTCATTTTTTCAGGAATGTCTTTCGCGATTTTGTAAGCCTGTCTTATTTTATCCCGGCCATTTTCATAACTCATACGGATGGGGTTGGCTTTCCACCAGGCCCTCTCGCTCGATATATTCCCAATATCTTCGTAGTCTTCAGGGTCCAGTTCTAGGATATCTACAAAATATTCCTCATTTTCCACAGAATCTATGTCCGGGTCTAAAATTTTAGAGCAGTATACATATTCCTGTGTATAGCACGGATAGGTTAAGTCTACACCCGCTGTTGTAATTATCATCAGAAGTGATTCTTTCGTATTGGAGCCAAGCCCCAAATCGTAAAATTCCGTAGTTGCATGCTGGTGATATTCGTCTATGATTAATCCTGCCGGATTGGTTCCGTCTCCCTTTTGTCCGTCTTCTTTGCACAGAGCTTTCAAAAAACTGCCAGTCTTTCTATGTTCTATTAAATCCCTGGTAATTTTAAACTTGGACCTTAGCGGAGAACCATTTAACATTAATCGCGCTTCATTGGTAATAATCTTTGATTGGTCGCGCTTTACTCCTGCTGTGTAATACTCATAAACTTCTTCGTTTTTCGTGGCCTGTGTGGATATTTCATAAAGTGCCACGCCTGCTTCTATCTGAGATTTTGCATTTTTTCTTCCCACCTCAACAAAGCTCTGTTTAAATCTTTTTCGCCCTGTTTTTTCATGACGCCAGCCATAAATCTGACAAATATCAAATTTTTGCCAGGTAGTCAATAAGATAGGCTGTCCAGCCAAGTCTCCTTTGCTATGTTTCAGCAAGGAAAACCAATCTACGATTTTTTGTGCTTCCTCCTCATTCCATATATACGGGAACGGCTTCGCAGAAACATTTCTGCTTTCCGCCCGTTTAATATCATTTAGAAAACGAGCACAGGCCCACTTATGTTTCTTACAGCTTATATAATCTTCATCTTCGGATATTCTGGTGTCTGCAATACATCTCTGCGCATACTGTATCAGTTCTTCAAGAATCGTCATACATATTTTATTTCTCCTTAAATATTTCCAAACTTCTGCTGTATCATGTCTTCTGTTTTTTCTGTTTTTGTTACTGCAGCTTTAAGCCTGGAATCTATTGTTAAGCCACACAAGGCGGCAAACCGCCGCATTTCAGACGCATAATTTGTCTGTATATCCACCATTGGATTTTTCACAACGATAACACCACTTCTTGTCTCACGGTCTATATAATACGACTGGTCTTTCAAAATTTCTGTTGCTTTTATATAATTAGCATAGGCATTGCAGTACCCACCCAAATTTGCATAATCCAGATTCCCTATGATGTTAATTTTATTTAATTCCCGCACAATTCTGCGCCATTCTTTCTTCGCAACATCATTAATTAACCAGTCCGGAGGAGTTTTTAAATGGTTATTTCCAGTAGAAACAAGTTCTTCTTCAAATTTCCGATTCTGCCGTTCAACCAGCGTAAGATGCGCCTTTTGCATATCCAAAGGTTTTTTAGGTCTTGCCATTTTTACTCCCCCCCCCTTCCTTAGTTGCCAACTTTTTAATTGTTTTCGGAGTTTTTTGCAAGAAAATCTAAACGTGCGGTCGGTCCGAAAAGCCAAAAGCTTTTCAGACCGCCCCTCCCTGTCTGCCCCTGTACTCTCGCAGCATACTAAAAAGTTCTTTCATCACCGTTTCTTTATCCTGCTTATATTTTTTCTCAATAAGGCTGTGTGTGTCATGATGTACGCTCATGAGATTGTTCACATCGTTGCGCCTTGCCCAGTTATCTCTTAAAGGTTCAATGTGATGCACAGTATCAGCCAAGACTATTATTCCTTCTGTCATAAACAGGTAAACATCTATGCCGCCGTCCAACTCAAGCGCTTCCTTTCTTGCTGTTTCCCACTCTTTGCCGTTATAGTATTGCTTGCTCTTTTTGTCTCTGGAATATCTGTCATACTCTTTGTGCCTTTGCTTCTGGCATCTGCATTGTGTCCCTACTGACATACGTTTGCCACAGCAACTGCAGCGTTTGTATATGGGCATATCTTATCACCTCGGATATTTCTGTATATAAAAAGGCACCCTCTCGGATGCCTTGTGCTGAAAGCGTTTACCGCAGTCAGCTTGGTTTATAATTCTTTCTCGACAAATTGGAAAGCCAGGAATCGAACCTGGGACTTGGATTTGCTTCCTGCTCTACCAACTGAGCTACTTTCCAAACTTGCAACCCACATGCGCCGATTGCCGGTTGCCTGATGGTTTCCAGCCTTTTCTCGGCTGATTTTGATATAGCAGTAACATGACCATGAAGTAGACTGCCTGCTGCCGGCGCATACAATAAAATACCTTTACAAACAGAGGATTGACGGTCTTTGCAGGTCTCTCCCATATGAGAGCCACCCTGCAGGCGGTACCGTCTGAGCCCGATACAGCAACAAGGCTGTGACGCCCTGCTGCCGTTACACAATTTTAAAGGAGCATCCATTACGAAATCCATTCCGTTGCTTGTTCCAGTATAAATGCTACCACAATTTTAGCGAACATAGGCGAACATTTTATAAATTTTCTTCTTTTCCCAGATATCTATTGTGCCGGGTTCTGCAATTATCTTTTGTATACTCTGTTTTTCTCTTCGGATAGCGATAGTTCATTTTCATGGCTACCATATCCCACGTTAAATCATCTATGTAGTAAAGCCGGAACATCTGCCTTAAATCACTTTTCGGAATTGCATTTATAAAATCATCTACTGCATTCACCGCCTCATGCAGTTCGTCCTCCATAATCTGTAATTTTGCTATTCTCTTTTTTAACATAGCTTTTACCGTACTGTATTCAGGAATCGGGAAGCCGGTTATCTTTATCGCCCCTATGGTACCGTCTTTTCTGGTTCCGGTGACCGTGTCAGAAACTGCTCCTTCTTCCTCAATTTTTTGTAACCTCAGCTCATCTTTCTCTATCCTTTCTCTTAAGTCTTTGATTTCCTCCCGGAGTTCGCAGTATTGGATTAGAATGTCCTTTGTTACCTCCACTGGAATCACCTCTTTCTTTTAAAAAAATCAGGCCATCGGAAGCTTTCACATTGGCCTCCGCTATCCTGTAGTGTTATGATATGGGGATAGACACCTACCACTTTCATTTTCTTGTGTTTCTTTTCCCATTTTTCGCTACTGGCATTATCTGGCGGACGCTCCACCAAAACTTTATAAATCTCCCCGCGATATACTCCATGTTTCCGTTCCAGTGCTCTGGTCTTTTCTTCCTGCCGGATTCCCCACATGGCCTGTGTGGGTGTTGGGTCACTGTATCCTTCGTTGTTTCGCATATTTTCTCCTTCCATACACGTTTTACACACCTGCTGCCCTTCTGGGATTATTTCTCCACAGCATATACATCTATCTTCCATATTGCGCTCCTATAAGTATTCTTCTAATATCCACCGCAGTACCTCTACCATGTCTGTTTTTGTAACACTATTATGTGTCTCCATTCCCGCTACTTCCTGTATGGCCAACAGCTTTTCCTCTGGGTCATACTCGTCCGAATGGATGTCTTTTATAATTTTCCTTACTTTACCCTTTGTCATTTTTATCCTCCTCGTCGTTTCTATCGTTCTTTACTGCGTATAGAGCGGGCAGCAAATGTGTCCCTCCTATTCTCTTTGTCCGAATCGCTTAATAATGTGCTCCCGGAATTGTCCTGCTGCCGTCTGGCAGTCTTCCCGGGGAGTTATTAAATGTCCCCGGTGTTGGCAGTAGCAATCTCCTGTTTGTAGGTCTGTTTTACATTTGTTACAGTTGTTGCAGTTCATAAGTCTCCTTCCTTAAATTCTGCATTCTCTATATATTTCTCAAATTCTTCGTCAAGCCCAAAAGCGACTATCATTTCGGTTAATGATTCTGCTACAGAAAACAATGCTTCTTTTCTGCTTGTTCCTATGTGACCATATGTTTTATTTCCTTTGAATTCAAACAGGATTCCTTCCTTCACCTCTTTCCTGCTGCCATCTTCATATTTCACATCAAATTCTAAATTGCTTGTTATTTTCTCCGCTTCCATTTTTACCTCCACTAAATTGTCCCTTTTTAAATTAAATCAACAGTTTACTTCATATCCCTTACATGGATATTCCTGTTTATAAAAATTTGGATATGGCACTGCCGTTCCTGCATAACCATTCCAATGTTCTATATAATCACAGTAATCCGTTCCATACTCTGCTACTTTGTGGTGTACACAATTAATGCATTTTTCTGGTATATCCATTCCCAACCTCCACTAAATTTCAGATACTGTAATCATTTACCTCTATTCCCAGTGCCACATATCCTTCTGCCAATCCTACGAATCTATCATCCAGAATATAGGTTATTGTTGCAAAAATCGTTCTTCCAGAATATTTTATATTGTCCCACTCTCTCAGGAGTATGTTATCCCCTTTCTTAAAGTTGCGGTCATTTTTTCGGATTTCAAATTTCTTATTCCCATCCAATATTGCATCAAAATACTGGGGATAAATTTTTAATTCATGTAATTGATTTTCCATTCTGTACCTCCACTAAATTTCAGTTTAATCAACTTCATATTCACTTACAGTACCGCCAGTATCTTTTATAAATTTGACATTTTCCTCTCCAAATGCCTCTTTAAACTTTTTTAAAGCCATATTTGTTCCATCATCACAGCCGGCATACATTTCTTCAGCAACATCCTCTACGATTTCTTCAAATAATTCTTCGTCTTCTGTATCTACTTCAATACAGTGTAAATAATCTACTTTTTCAGTATAATTAAATGTCATTCTCTTTACTCCTCCACTAAATTTTAATTTCTTAGGTACTCTTTTAATTTTGCTTGTATGGTTCCGGAAGTGGTCTCCAGGCGATTATCTCGCTTATTGGACTCCCTAAGTCTTTTGCTGGTTTGATATACGCAACTTCTCCTTCGTATTCACTCTCCTTACATGTATAAAACCACATCCCACCCATTGGATAAATTTCGCATACCTCTGTATATTCTTGGTAATAAGTTTTTTCTTTCTCCGGCACCCAAGAGGAATCATAGTCTGTTATCCACTCATGATGCAGGATGGTTGCCTGCAATCTTTCCCCAAACGGCGGCAATTCTTCGTCCACCGGAATCCAGTCGTTATCCGCGTCTGGAGCATCGGCCATATGGGAACAGATGATTTCTTTTACCCTACTCTCCCGCACATACCAATCTACTTCCATATCTCCCAAATAAATAGGCGCATCTTCTTGAGATGTTGCTTCTTCAATCTCTTCTAAAATCTTCTCTAATACATTCATATCACTTCCCCCAATCTAATTTCTGTCCGCAATCAGAACAATATTCTCCAACATTGCACTTATTACTCAAATCTCCGTTTCCATAACAAACAGGACAATAAAAATTATGCAAGCCCTTATGTGTTCCTTCTGTTATCTTTTCTTTAATTCCTTTCTTCGGCAACTGTTTTTCCAGTGCTTCGATTGCTGTTTCAAAATATTCAATGCATCCCTCACATAATTCTTCGCTTTCTGCGTCTGTAATAGCCTTTATCCACTCAATTTGGTCTTGGAAAACTTCTATTGTTTCTTTAATTTTCTTCCCATCCATCATTTCGCCTCCCGGACTTCCTTTTCTATCTGCTCATCCGTCAGTTTTAGCAAATCGTCGCTGCTCCAAAACACCGCCCCTGCAGGTGTAACCTGCATACACTCTATCCAGCTTTCTGCTTCTACTTCTTTTCCTGCATAGGTGGTTTTACGCTTACGCAGGTATTTCTTTCCTGGGGTTAATTTATTTTTGTCCATGCTCTATACCTCCAAAAAGTCTTCTATGTTCATCTGTCCGGGGATTTCGCAACCGTCCGGGATATTCTCCCATTCCACACCTATGTAATCCAGTACACGTCCCCAGCCAAACTTCTCCCCTGTCTTTTCGTCTGTACAACATCGGTACATATAAAATTCCCACTCTTTCGGGTTGCGCTCTCTTAACAAATCGAACCGATGCGGGCGTTTTTCCATGTGTACCCCAAATCCACACATACTGCAGCCTGTTCTCTGTGCCTTTGTAGTGTACAGGGTTCCATCTGGCTTACGTTCTATGGTTCCGTATATTTCTGGCACCGGGACATCCAAGTCCAGGGCAAGCTGTAAGATGTCCTGGCGAAGAAACGGGGCAAATGGCGCGGAACGTATTACTGTTTTTCCGAAGTAATTACAGCCGTGCTCCACAAGGGCGTCCTGCCTTTGGCCGCCTTCAGATGCCATTAATCCTAAAAACGGCTTGCTGCTATGTTCTTTTGCCCATTCCTCGCATGGCTTTTCTTTCATGTGTAAGCAGCATTTGTTGCTTACCTTAAACGGGGCTATCTGGTAATTTACACCCTCGTTTTCATTTTCGTATCCGCCAAAGAGTTCCAGCCACCTATTTGGCAGCTTCATGCGGCTGTTCTTGGCATAATGTCCCTGGGCGCCGCACTCTCCGGTTATAATGGCATGGCGCATGGTTTTATTTCTCTCTGTTGGGTGCTGCAGGGCTTCTATTTTCCCGGCAATCTTTTTCGACAGGACTGGAAAACCATATTCCTGTAAAATCTCTGTTTTGGATTTTCCCGGCTTAATACTCATAACGCCTATTTCCTTGTGGATTTTCTGGATACTTTTGTCCTCCAAGACTGACACGGATATTCCCGGGACGTTAATACCAATTTTGCGAAGAAACAGCAGCAATGTGATACTGTCCAGGCCGCCTACGCTCACATGCGCATTTAGCCCCATTCCATCCAGCTTCTCCATAAATTCCCACGCCCGGACTTCTGCGCGTCTTACTTTTACCTCATACGGCAAGGCCTGCATAGCGGCCATCTTAGCTACTTTTTGCTTCTTTCGGTTTTTGAACTCTTCCAGTGTTTTTTGTTCCATGGCTTTCTCCTATCTTTTCTCGATTCTCCCAAAATTTCCTATTAACATCTGCATGGTTCCGTCCTCACAGTCCATAAGCTGTACGCTGTCCCGCTCAAATTCCTGGGTTGGTATCCTTATTTCTATTCCTGTGTCTGTTTTTAAGGTCTGGAAAGAGATTCTCTTCTTTGTGCTTTCATTTTTCGGCTCTATTCTGGCATTTTCTATTCCATACCGTTCCAGCTTCTCCCTGGCCTCCTGCTGCATTTCCTCATTTTCCAGGACCTTTTCGATAATGTCCCGTATTTCTATCTTCCCGGTTTCCTCCAGGGCATGGTCCATGGCTATTGCGGCTTCTATCTGCCGTTTTACTTGTCCACTGCCCTCGCAGTAATATTTCTGCTGCATATGCTCCACAACCCTCTGTACAATATTCAGTTTTTCTTTTTCCGAACGGTTTGCCCGGCATCTCAAAAAACGTTGCGAAAAATAGTTGGTCTTTAATCCGTTTACATCATATCTTTTCTCGGTTACATACAGCCTCTTTCGATTCTCCAGGCTGATTATTGCCGCCTCTGACAGCTTCTGTGTGCCTCCCGGAAGAGTTGCCTTCTGGATTGCAACCCCTACGTTGGTTTCCGTTCCGGGGATTGTCTGGTGGGTATAGGACCTTTTGTAGTTCATTTTCAAAATAGCAAGATATTTCTCCCTCTCTATTTCGTACACAACCACAAACAGGTCTGCTGCCGGTATGTCTATGTTTTCCTCCATAATTCCATACAGACTGTTGGCCAGATAGAAAGATACAGTCACGAAGTTTTCTGTGTTTAAGTTTCTTATCCAGCCTGCTGCCTCTGAATCTGATTCTAATATCTTCCCTCTCCATGGTATTACCTCCGTTTCTTCGCATTTCTTATAATCTGTTTCTTTGGTTTCCTGCTGCCTACGCATCTTCCATGCTGTCTGCCGTACATAAAGGCTGTAAAATTTCCTCTTCCCATAGTGTCCTCCTATGCATTTTCTATTTTCTTTGCCAAGGCCTCAGCAAGGTCCTTGTGCCCGGTTTCTTCCAGGACTTCTATAACCACCTCTAAGGAGACAAATTTCCCGTGTGCCTGCTTGTTTTCCCGCTCTATGGTTTCCAGCGTTTCCATGTCCGGGTGTATGCCGCAGGTATCCTGCATGGTTTTTGCCATGTCAGAGAGGGTTACATAGTTGTTTCCGAACCGGTCATAACTCATGCAGTCCTCGCTGTGCTCGTCCATTTGCTTCTCAAACCTCTGCAGGCGGACAGAACGCCAGCCGTGCTCTGCGTAGAGCACCCACATGGCTACTGTTTTCATGGTATTCATTATCCGCTTGGCCAGCATATCGTAAAGTTCCTCTACCGCCTTTTCCGGAAGGATAACAGAAATACCCAGGGCGCCCCGTCTCCTTAAATCCTGTTCCAGATATTCTACGCCTTTCTCCTTTGCAACTCTCAGGGCATAGGCCGCGCCCTCGTTTCTCCACTTTTCTTCTTTTTTGTTCATGGTTCGCTCCTTAGCTAAATGGTAATTCTTCATCAATGCCGTCCGGGATGTTCATAAATCCGTCCGGGTCTACCTGTGGCTTTCCTGCTGCCGCTTGTCCTACTGCATGGTTCTGCGCATTTTTACTTTCGGCAAACTCCTGCTCTTCCACAACCACGTCTGTGGTGTATACCTTATTTCCGTCCCGGTTGGTGTAGCTGCCTGTCTGGATGCGCCCGGTCACTACGATGCGGATTCCCTGGCGCAGGTATTTCTCGGCAAATTCTGCCTGTCTTCCGAAAGCCACACAGCTTATAAAGTCTGCGGCTGCTTCTCCGTCCCTTTTAAACCGGCGGTCAACGGCCAGGGTATATCTGGCAATGGCCATGGTATTTTCTCCCTGGGTGTATTTTACTTCCGGGTCTCTGGTTAAACGTCCCATTAAAATAACCTTATTCATAATTCTCCTTTCAAAGTCCCCCACCGCCCTCCCATATGTTATTTACTGGTGTTTACGGGTTTCTATCCACAGAAAATTTGTGGAAAGTGGGGATTCTATCCCATTTTTTCTTCACTTTTTTAAAAATCGGGGTTCAAAAATGTCCCTCCGTAACGTTAAATTAAAGTACGGAGAAATTCCCCACCTAAATAGGATTTTCCGATAATTTGGACAAATTCCTGCCGGGTATGGGTCTTTTCGTATTCCTCCTGGCACATTTCCTTTAGCCTTAAGTCCATTTCCCGGTTGTTATGTACCGCCTCCGGTCCCATCCGGTGGTGTCCCAGGCAGAGATTTGCTTTAAATCCGTGCCGTTCGCTGTTTTTTCGGTTGGATGTTCCGAAGAAAATATGGTGGTCTTCCACGTATTTGTAGCTGTAGTCTCCATACAGCGCCATGCAGAGGTAACACTGCTTTATGCTCTGGTCCTGTAAAATGCTTTTCTGTTTCTTCATATCCAGCTCTCCACAATGCATTTGTCGTCTGCTGCCGCTCTGGGAAATCTTACATAAAATCCACTTTTCTGTACGTCTTCCCGGCACTCCTGTACGGTTTTACGCAGAATGCATAAAGACGTGAGTCTTCCGGTCTTTGCATCAAACACTCTTGCCACACAGCCTTTTGGGAAGTCCGCTGGGTTTTTGTAGATAACTGCCATAGGCATAGGGACTACTTCCCTGTTTATCTCCCGTAAGCTGCTAATTACTTTGTTTTTCGGTAATTCCTGCATTTTTATCCTCCATTTCTGACAGCAGCCACCGGGAATAAGCATGCTCTCCCAGTTCCACGATGACTTTGTGCTTCTGTACCTGTTCCCATATCCGGCGCCACTCTTCCTGGTTCATAATTGGGCGGCCGTTTGATATAAAGTCTTCTGCTGCCCAGTCTTTTAACCGGTCCCGGAGCATGTTCATGACGAATCGGTTCTGGCCGTATATAGAGAGCACACACGGTTCTTTGATTCTTTCCAGGGCTTCGGCCAGTCCCCGGAGGAACTCCCGGTTGTATGTGCCCCGTCCCTCCCGGTAATCTACCAGGGTAACCGGGCCCTTCTCCGTTATGTACTCTAAAACGTATCCGCACAGGCGTTCTTTCTTTCCGAACACTGTCGTATTGCATTCCAGGTACAGGTTTACTTTTTTCTCCTGCATTTCCCCCTCCATTTCCGGTATCTGTCCATACCTTCTGCAAAAATTGTATACGCAAAGGCATACAGGATAAGGGTGTAAAAGGATGCCCTTAACATTTCCCATGCCCAGATAACGTATGTCAGTGTCATTTTCCTGCCTCCTTTATCTCCCGCAGTACCATTTCCGATATGGCCTGGATTTCTCCCATGGCCGCTGCGGAAAAGTAGCGTTCTTCAAATCCTTTTTCCCTCATGTACTGTCTTCGCTCTTCGCCTGCCATTTCACAGAGACAATGTACTCGTTCCAGGGTTTCTTTCATTTTTTTGTTTTCCCATTCCAGGCGCTGTGTTTTTGTCATACCCTCTCCTCCTTAAAGTTTTTCAAAGTTTCCTTCCGGGTCCCGGCCGTATTTTCCCTGTCTGGTTCCGGCCAGATTTCCTTTGCCGCCGCGGGAAGACCAGAATCTCTCCACGCCGTTACAGCTTTCAAAGCTCAGGCTGGTTATCCCATGTCTGGCTTTCACTTTCTTTACTGCTTCAGACACCTCCTGCATATCCTGCTGCAGGGAATCAAATTCTTTCACGCTTTCGCCTCCTTTTCTTCCGGAATTTCTGTGTCCGGTTCTTGTTCTCTTCCAGGTCTTGTCCCAGGCGGATTAAGGTGTAACGTCTGTACTTAAACCCGGTTACCGGATTAATGCCCTCATGTATCTTGGCTATGTAGTATCCTTTCTTTGGCTTTGGCTCTTTTGGCCAGCGCACCAGTTTTTCTGTAGCCGGTTCCGGCAGGGGCATATTCCGGGAAATGTTATAGCTGGCTTCTCTTATCCGGGGTTTCGCCGGTGTACCGTCTGCTTTTATTTCTACAGTGCGCTCGTCCTTTGTCATATAGCTGGCAAGCTTGGTAAAATCTTCATCGTAAAACTTGCTTTTGCGGATTTCGGTAAACCAGGTGCCGCCTTTATTCCAGGCTTTTTGTAAAATGCTGGCCGTGTCCCCTATTTCGTTTACCACCAGATGGATATGCCAGGCACCTTTTGTTCCTCTTTCGATATTCCGTATCCAGAAAAGCGGCTTTCCTCTTTTTCCGTACTGCCGCCGGACCTTCTCCACGGCCTTTTGGAAATCTTTCAGTGCCTCCTGCATATTGGGAGGTCTGTTTTTTGTTTCATATGTCCATGTGGCAAAGCAATCTCCCATGGAAAAATACTGGAGAAGCCTTTGGCGGCATTTCTTTGTCTTATTCTGGGCATTTACTTTTTGCATGTCCTCTTTGGTCAGCTTTTTCTTTGGAGTTCTCTTCTTTCCTTTCGCCCCATAATTCCCGTCGTGATACTCTTCTATGTCGATAACATCTCCATGTTTTAAAATGTACTTATTCCTTTTTGTCGCCATACGTTTTTATCCTAACTTTAATATCTTTATCGAGTGGTAAAACGGCTTATTTCTGCCGTTTTGCCCGCCTTATGGCCTGTCCTATCTTTCTGCATTTTCGGCTTTATTTGGTTTACATAATTTTCCCTAAATAGTGTAAAAAAATAAGACTCTTGCAATTTGAAATCTGTATGGTATAATCAAGGTGTATTTTTTTAGTGACCTACCATTCAGAGCCTTTGCCGATGCTGATGCGCAAAGGCTCTGTTTCTTTACTAAATTCGTTATGCATACTTACTTCTCCTGTCTTATGCAGATTTTTCTTTCTGCACTTCAAACCCTATTACTTTCCCAGCGCGGCAAATAGTCTCTTCTACAACCTGCGCAACAAATTCTTTTGGGAGCTGCTCTTGTTTTACCCATTTGCCATTTACCTTTATCTCGCTTATAATCCGCATACAAATCACCTCTGCTTTACGGTATGTACAGAATGTTGTCTGCGTTACAATCTACGCAGATAATTCTTCTTTCCCGTGGTTCGTACAGCACTTCTATAGAGTCTCCATTGCTATCTGTCACGGAGGCATATCTTCCTTTCATCTCCACTTTGGCTCCTGGGAGGTTTTCTTCTACCCAGCGTTTTATAAAAAGTTCTGCTATTGTTGCTGCCATGATTTTTCCCCTTTCTTTTTTTCTGTCCTCTGCATTTACACGGGCTTGGAACCGTCTTCGGTTGCATTACAGTGGGACAGATTGCCCCAGTTATTATCTCTCACCCCACTATATTCCTTCTGTTTCTCTCCTCTTCAAGGAAAACGTCTATTGATTCTTTTGTAGTAAACATCATTACATTAAATATTTTGTAATAAAAAAACCAACCACCGAATAAGTAGTTGGTCTCTTTCTATATCATTTTTATTAATTCATCTAACTGATACTTTACTTTCTTAGCGATATCAGCGCCTTCTCTATATCCTATATATTCAAGCCTTTTCACATATGTTTCGTACTGTTTGAATACATGTGGATATAATTCGTGCAAAATAATCAATGCGGCTGCAGAGCATATACCTTCTTCTTCATCTCCTGCTCTGCTCTTTTTAAACCCATATTTAATAAAAAACACAAAATGCATTAGTTCATGGGCAAATTGATACGCTATCTTTTCTCCTCCATCAGAAGGCTTAATGTGTAACTTTATAATCAAATATTTCCCAAATACCGGTGTTGTGACTGGTGTGTATCCAGAATATTCCGTTGCATTATCAATATATAAATCAATTGAATTCATTTCCTTTTTCTCTACATATTTTGAAAAATAAGACCATATTTTTGCAACAGTTTGACTAAATAACTGATAATTCTCTAATCCCTCTTCTGTGTCCAGATTTCCGTTTATCTCATACATCTCAATATCCCCTTTTTTTCTTAACAGTATAAACGGTTTATCAGAATGTATCAATTCATTTATTCACATGGCCAATATGTTTCTATTTTAACCCCTACCCATGCAAGAGCCTGTCCGCAATATGGACAACATCTTGGTCTTGAACCACACGCACTTCCATTTTTTACAGAAAATAGTTTAGCATTACAATTTGGACAATGATAATTTGTCACACCATAATTGCTTATACTTTTTCTCTTGTTAATCCGTGGAGTTTTCTTTACCATTCTTTCTTCCATGCAATTACCTCTTTTAACCAACTACATTATTCTATTTTCAATGTACATTTGCTCTGATGTTGCACTGTTTTATTCTAAGAAATGCTCAATAGGTACTTCTTGTTTTTCTTTGTCTCTCATTCTATAATTTACTTACAGGCCACTGCCATGGCCGAGTAAGTATGAAAGGAGTGTAGAAATGTTTACCATATCTATCATGGATAAATCTAAAAAATCTGTGCGTACTTATGAACATATCAATAAGATTACATATTCTGACCTTATTGATGAAGTCGTAGTGGAAAATGATGCTATTCTTACATACAATTTTCCTATTGACTTCGACTTGCATTTGTATTCCAATACCGGAAACTATGTCATTTCATGTGATGTCATAGGCACACTGGAAATCCAAAAAGAAAGTTAAATGCAAACCTCTATGCGGATATCTGCATAGGGGTATTGCTCTTTTATAGGTATAATCTTCTGTTTAATAAATTCTCCTAATTGCTCCATAGATGATATTCCTTTGAGCTTTATTACTATTTCCACCTTATACTATAGTGGTTCAGTTGTCAAGACACAAATTTAATCTTTTTATAATGAACAGATAT
>OGZX01000621.1_pt1 | contig 41403 bp, 35 predicted proteins | sample 1576881 | NCBI WGS metagenome assembly OGZX01 (sample SAMEA3541542, study PRJEB24748) | human gut metagenome | biome: human gut; feature: human-associated habitat; material: faeces | place: China | collected 2012 | reverse complement strand
TCCATTGATTTGGTGAAACTTCAAACAAATTCGTTTTTAAATTAACCTTAATGTATATTTATGTATCAAAAATGCATAATTATACATATTTTTTCATTCAGACACACAATTCCGAAAAGGGAGAAAAGAAACAACAGTGCCAATACATTCTCCAAACTATTTTTCTTTATAAAAAATGGGGATTTGTTTTTCGTGATATGTGCGGATATTTTTCTGAAAATCAGGATCCACCAAAATATCATATCCAGTCATGGCAAGTCCTTTTGCGCCTTTTAAGCAGATTTCCTGCGCCTCTAAGCTTCCTGCCGCATTTGCATACTCTATCGTATGACCCTGAATTGTTTTGTCATCTGTGATGGACAGATAATCATGAATCGCCGGAATTTTGATGGATACATTTCCGATGTCCGAAGAACCGTATTGCTTTTTCGGATCCGGCCATTCCATGTGAATTCCTATCAATTCCATATTATCCTTGAATGCCTGACACATCGGCTGATTTGGATATCGTTCCGCATAGATATCGCCCAGATTAATCAAAGCATTTGCTCCTGTCAGTTTTTCTGCATTTTCTACACAGCGTTTTAAAATTTCAATCAGTTCCTCCGTCCTCTTCATCGTATCCGCCCGGACACAGAACTCACATTCTGCCTGCGCAGGAATCACATTTGCAGCGCTGCCACCGTTTGTTATAATTCCATTGATGTTGTCCTGAGGATCGAATGTCGGACGTAGAAGATCAATCTGCTGGAACACATGAAGAACAGCACTTAACGCATTGATTCCATTCTTCGGCACGGAGGAATGCGCTCCTTTTCCCGTAAAACTAATTGTCAGCGTACATGCTGCCCTGCCGCCTCTGCCAACCAGATTCGCTCCTCCGGATGACGGATGCATCATCAAAGCGAAGTCTACATCGTCAAATGCTCCATTTCTGAGAAGTTTTACCTTTCCAGCTCCTCCTTCCTCCGCCGGAGTTCCGATCAGGCAAACATTTCCGTTTAATTCCACCATCATGGAGGCAAGTCCTAAAATGCCCCAGTCGAACAGGTGGCAATCAGATTATGACCACAGCCATGACCAATGCCTCTGAGTGCGTCATATTCCGCCAGAAATGCAACATTCGGTCCCTTCCCTTTTCCCGCTTTATCTGCGCGAAAGGCAGTCTGAAGACCTCCATACCCCTTTTGCACCTGAAATCCGTGATGCTCCAGAACCGAAGAAATTGCCTCCACCGCCTGAAACTCTTCAAAACCAAGTTCCGGATGATCATGGATCTTCTTTGACAATTCAAACAATTCATCCCTGCTGCGATTGATCGCATCTGCAATACGTTCTTTTTTATTATTCATGTATTTCCCTGCTTTCATTCTGGAATGCTACTGCTGCCATACACATCACTCTTGTCATTAACTGGATCCAATGCTCATCCACCATAAAATGCTCATTGTGTGCTGACGCATACTCTCCTACCGCCATCTTGATAAATTTTGCATATCGGTACAGGCTCTCCCCTGCAGTTGTCAGGGTAAGCGTATTCTTTCTGTTAAAAAACTCTACTCCAAACTGTTTTTCCAATTTTGCAATATAATTACTCAATGATTGCTGCGAAATATACAGTCGCTTTGCGGCCTTTGTAAAATTCATCTCTTCCACAGCAGCAATAACGTAATTCCAGTTTGTGTTGCCCGTGATTCCATCTCCCGCTCAAACTTATGTTTATCTGTACAGTTGTACACATCATTTTCTCTGAATTTTCCATTTATTTTGCATTAATATTCTTTTTTCTCAGAATCATATATTATGCCGCGATAATTATCTTTACAAGCTAATATACCACATTTTAGTATTTTCCGATAGTGTCCTTTACTTAAATTTATATCTGCAGGCTTGCCTTCCTCTATCCCCCAACACGGAACCTCTTTTTTCTCTTTTCTCTTTTCCATATCTCCCATCCCCCAGCGCAGGACCGCCTCCGGACACGGGTGCCTGATTCCAGAGGCATGGCTTCCTCTTGGCTCCCGGGAGAATGCGTTGGAGAACAGGGGACACTTGTTTGAGCCGCAGGCGAGTTGTGTCCCCTGCTCTCCGCCCTTAGCATTCTTCCGGGAGCTTAGAGGAACCGTCTCTGGAATCCACCAGTACCCGGGGCCGGAGACGGTCCTGCGCGTACCCGGAGCCATTATGAAGCACCATCTTCCCACAACAAAAAAACCGCCGCACCTCCACGATCTCCCCGAAAGGAAATCATGTTCGGTACGACGGTTTTTCGCCTGACTCCGCGTGAACACTAAGAAACAGGAACGCCTGCCCCTATATATCGCTGCGAATTGCATCTTCTTGTCCGCCTTACGGCGCCCAAAAAGCTTCGGACTTCGTCCTTATACTGCCCCGGCAATAGAATTGCTTATGAAAGCAAGCTTTCAACACAATTCTATCACCCGGTCAGTGCAATTCAACGTTTTATTTACTTTCTCATCTCAAGAACATCTGCAAATGCCTCGATAGCAGTTGCAGCCTGTCCGAAGTCTCTCATCTGCTGGTCAACACCAAGTTTGATGTGCGGGATACCTGCGTTGTCGAGAGCTTTCTTGAGGTACGGATACTCCATCTCCTCCGGATCACAGAACTGCTGCATGAAGAGTACAAGACCCTGAGCGCCGCTCTTCTTAACCATGTCAGCTACGAACTCGCCACGGCGATTCTTGGAAGACTGCGGATCATAAAGAAGGATATCGTAATCCATGTTTGCAAACTGTTTTGCAAGAGCTCTGAGAGCATCCTGCTCGTCCTCCGGAACATCTGTACGGAAGGAACGGCTCTCATGAGCAACATCATCAGCTGCGATCGCGATGTTGTTGTTCTCGAAGATCTCAAGAAGCTTCGGGTTGTCAACGATGATACCGGATGTAACAACCTTTGTTCCCTTCCAGTCACATACCGGAAGAGCTGCAAGCTCTTTGTTTAACTCCTCAAGTTTTGCAGTGTATTCCGGTTTCTCCATGAAGAAGAATGCCTTTAATACAGCGGAACGCTTTGTAGGAGTTACAACGTCGCAGTGCTCGTTAGCGAGTTTTACGAACTCACGGCGGGCTGCACGGCTCTTGTTGTAAACCTTAATTGCGTCAAGGATCGCATCGTTGGTGATCTCGTGACCACATACTTCCTCGAGATCAGCCTTAACGTTTGCGTACTCCTCCTCACAGAACTTAAGTCCGAACTCTTCGAAACGGTTCTGCGGATGAGCAAGGAAGATAACTTTCATCTTGTCGCCCATAGCAACACGGAAGTTCTGGCTCATCGGACGTAATGTATCACAGATTGTTGGTGTGATGATTCCGTCTAACTGATCCATTGTTCCGTCAAGGAGCATCTCAAGTGCGAGCTGAGCGATTGTGCAGTAGAAGGTTGCACAGTACTCTTTTGCACGGCTGATTGTCTTGTTGTTGGAGCCCCAGATTCCCATCGGAACCATGCCTGCAGCATATACAAGCTCTTCCGGAGCGTAGTACGGGAGAACGCCGATGACCTTCTTGCCCTGTGCTTTATATTCAGCAAGCTGCTGTTTCGGAGTTGCAGCTTTTACTTTAAATTCGTCTAATAATGCGTTGATACTCATGGTCTATTTAGCCTCCTTTGCCTGGATGTTTGCTTCCATAGCCTCAACAAGACCCTGTACTCGTGTCTCGTACTGAGCGGCATTGAAGTTACGCGGGTCAGCCTGGTCACCATCGAATCCTGCACACGGAATGCCAAGATCCTTCGTGAAGCGACGCTGCATCTCTGCCATGTAACCGGACCACGGCTTACAGCTTCTGTTGTAGTGAACGAGAACGCCATCTACCTTGTTGTCGCGGCAGATGCCTTCACGCCATGCAACACCCTGCTCGATACATACAGAGTTCGGTGCTTTATAGTAAGCACGAGCCATCTCATCCAGACCATTGTATACGAAACCGAATGCCGGTGCATATACAACTGCTGTTACGTTCACGCCGTTAGCCTTTAACGGTTTGAACAGAGCCGGAAGCTTCGGCCAGCACGGAATACCCTCGAACATTACACGGTATTTCTCCGGGAACGGAGTTGTTGTCTCACCCTTAGCGATCGTCTCGTCAAGGTCTTTTGCTAACTGCTCGAATGCCTCAGCAGCCTCAACTCTTGCACGTGCAGTTACGACGTCAGCCATATGGTTGAACAGGTCGAAACCACTGTACGGAGCCGGTTTGTACTGTAAGTAATCACAGACTTTTAACCATGCTTTTGCTGTACGGTTTGCGTTCTCACATGCATGCTCGAACTTCTTCTCGTCGAACTTCTTGCCTGTGAGTTCCTCTAACTGCTTGATTGCCTTATCAAACTGTCCACGAACATAGCGAACGTTCTGATCAGCAACATCAACAGAGTTGTTGTACGGGATATCGATCATGATAAGCGGAATGTTGCACATACGAGCGATGTTCTCATACCACTTTGTCATACAGTTACAGATGTTGTTGCAGCAGAGAACGAAATCCGGCTGCGGAATCTGCATCTGACGGATCGGGGAGATTGCTGCGATGCGGCGCTCTTTGTCCGGTCCATCCGGAAGCTTTTCAAGCTCAAGAAGGTTTACAACCTCAAGATACGGAGTCTGAGTCTTCGGATCTTTCTTCGGCTTGCCAGTTGCCTCATCGATAACTACGTTACCGTCAGCATCCTTTAACGGCTTACCTGTGCTCGGATCGATGATGTATTCACCTGTCTCCGGGTCAAACTTACGAGCAACACGGACACCAGCTGCATATGCAAGGCTGATACGTGCATAACCGCAGATATCGTTATCGTAACCCATATCCTCAGCTGCCTGGCACATAAGCTCACCGTAACGGTTTGCTGCGATACCAGCTGCCTGGTTCTCCGGGTACATAACGTTTAAATCAAATGCTGCTGCGAGCTCGCACGGGAATTTGGAAGAAGACCAACCAACTAACTCGCCTCTCTTTTTGGCTTCGCGCGCGTCTTTATGAACGTCATCTACGACTTTACGCAGCGCAAGAACACCAGGGCTAACCTGCTTTGCCATAATAAATATCCTCCATTTCTTATCAATCATGACCGACCGCGGCTGCGGGACAGGCCCACAGCTGTTTTTCAGCCATAAAATTGCATAACCTAATTCTGTTTAACAGATCCATGCAGATTCACATGGACGATAAACGTCAAACTGTTTTATGCGCGGCGGCTTGCTGCCTGATATGCATATAAGGCTGCACCAAGCGCACCGTTATACTGTGTCAGAGGAGATCTGTGGATCTCACATCCAAGCTCATTCTGAAGAGCTTTGACTACACCCTCGTTCTGAGCGACACCGCCAGTCATGACGAGTGCCGGAACAACTCCGATCCTATGGGCGAGTCCAGTGACACGGTGAGCCACGGAGCGGTGGATTCCTGCGATAATATCGCACTTATCGGTTCCCATCGACAGCTGGCTGATAACCTCACTCTCCGCAAATACGGTACATGTGGAGCTGATCTCGACTCTCTTTTTGGAGAGGGAATCAAGATGACCAAGATCCTGGACTTTTACTTCGAGAACGCCCGCCATTACGTCGAGGAATCTTCCGGTTCCTGCAGCGCATTTGTCGTTCATCTGGAAGTTGGTCATTGCACCGTTGTCAATATGAAGGACCTTAACGTCCTGACCGCCGATATCAATGACGGTGTGAACGTCAGGGAACAGGAAGTAAGCTCCCCTTGCGTGGCAGGATAACTCACTCATCTGTTTGTCTGCAAAATTCATTAAGGAATTACGGCCATAACCTGTTGCCAGGGTAAATGCCACATCCTCTTTTTTCATACCTGCGTTTTCCAGCACTGCATCGATCGCACGCTGTGGGCCGCTGGTACCTGCACCTACATCGATCAGGGATTTCGCTACGATCTCCTGGCCATCCTTAAGCATAATGCATTTGGAAGCCGTGGATCCAACGTCAATTCCCAGGGTGTAAATTGCACTCATAATAACCTCCGGGTATACTGAAAATGTAAAATGAAACTGGCTTTGTTATACCAGTATATCCAGGCCAGAGAAAGTACTCCCCTGGCCTGGATACGTATCATTTTACTCTATCCTTCAGTCAGAATCAAGCTTTTTTAAATGTGTTCCACTCACGGATCGCACGCGGTGTTACCATCTGATGGAACGGGCAGATAGACTCCGGATTCTGGTAAGCAGACTCTGTAAATGCCTGGATGTACGGACGGATCTCTGTAAGATCAACGATCTCGTCAGCCATACCCTTGATTGTGCAGTATTTCGGACGGGACTTGTCGTGGTACATCTGGATCATGTCGTTCATCTTGTCGATGATCGGCTGGAGATCCTCACCGGCCTTCTTAGCCTTAACAAGTTTTCTGGAGTACATAGCGTTTGCTGCTGTCTCACCCGGCATTACATAGTACTCGGAAGCGCCTGTTGCAAGGGAGAATACGTTTGTATCATTGCCCTGCGGTCCGCCAAGTACGTAGTGAGCAGCTGCGGATGCCTTACGAAGTGTAACCTCTAAGGACGGAAGCTTGGAGTTCTGGATGGAGTAGATCAGAGACTGACCAAGACCAAGAAGCTCAGCCTTCTCAGCGTCATCACCTACATCGATACCAGTTGTATCCTGTAACCAGATCAGCGGGATTCTGTCACGAGCGCAAAGTGTTACGAACTCGTTCATCTTGATCAGGCCCTGACGATATAACTTTCCGCCGATACCAACAGAGTTCTGTTTGTACTCCGGATAGTTCATAAGGAGACCCTGAACGTTTGCCACAACACCAACAAGAAGTCCGTTTACTTTAGCAAGACCTGTTACAACCTCCGGGCCGTAACCGTTCTTGTACTCAGCGAACTCACTGCCGTCAAAAAGACGACCGATTACATCGTAGATGTCGTACGGACGCTTCTGGTTCATCGGGATGATGCTGTAAAGGTCCTCAGCCGGAAGAGCCGGTGCCTTCGGATCATCAACACGGAAGAACTCGAGGTTGTATGCCGGAAGGTAGCTAACGTACTTCTTGATACCCTCGATTACGCCGTAATCGTTCTCATATACTTCACGGAAGAAACCAGTCTCATCGTAGTGAACCGGAACGGAACCCGGAGCCGGAACGTGCTTCTTGCCGTTTTCGATCTGTGCTGCGATGATCTGCTCAGCAGACTCTTCGTCAATATACCCCTTCGGGTTCATACCGGAAAGAATACCAGCGCCGCCTACTGCCATGTTTGCCTGGCTGTGTGCGATAAGGATTGTCGGGGAAATGCTGTGGTATCCGCCGCCTGCCGGGTTTGTTCCGTAGATACCTACGATAACCGGAACACCAAGCTGGTTTAACTCAGCATTGCGGAAGAACGGTGTACCGCCGCCGCGTCTGTTCGGGTAAACCTTATCCTGATTCGGGAACTCAACGCCGGAGCAGTTTAACAGATATACGAGCGGAAGGTGGAGCATCTTAGCTGCATCGGAAGCACGCAGAAGGTTGTCTGCCTGTCCCGGTACCCATGCGCCGGCCATCTTCTTGTTATCGGAAGCGATGATATAAACCCATTTTCCGTTTACACGGCCAAGTCCGTTAAGAATGTTTGTTGTACCGAACTTGTTGCCTTCCGGGTTGTAAAGGCTGTTTAACGGGCACCATGTTCCCTCATCAATGAGAGCGTTGATACGCTGCATTGCGGAGAGCTGTCCGCGCTCGTTTAACTTCTCTTCTGTTGTGATACCAGCTGCAAGAGCTTTCTCGATGGACTCATGGATGTCAGCCTCTACGGCTTTGATCTCTTTTGCGTTCTCGTCATTTACATTTACCAGCTCTTTACCAACAGTAGGCATTTCCTGGAAATATTTCGGCATGGAAAAGTAACCCATGTTCTTCCTCCTTATATATACGCGATCGCTGCGGTCAGCGGTTTTTGCCAGTCACTGACCGCGGCATGATTATATTTTAAATGATCGTTTCGATTACTTTGTTTCCTTCGGAACTTTGATGAAAGCCTGACCTGGGTCGATCTCTTCACGAATAACGCGAATGATCTCCGGATCCGGACCTTCCATAAGCTGTGCTCTGGAAGTATCGATCTCGAAACCTGTGTTCTCCTGAACCATTTCCGGAGAGGAGAATGGATAGTAGTAAGCAAGGTACATTCTCTTGGTCTCTTCGTCGAACTTCATGATACCAAGATCTGTAACTACCATCTGCGGTCCGCGGTTACCCGGAAGACCTGCTCTCTCACGTCCGCCAGGGCCGTCCATCCAGCCGCAGCTTGTGATGTAGTCAACATGCTCCATGAATCTTCTCTTCTGGTGCTGCATCATGATGATCGTGTTACAGAATGTAGCGATACCGTTAGCTCCGCCGGAACCTGTGAAACGGGTTGTCGGCTGAACGTAGTCGCCCTTACCGAAGATACATGTGGAGTTAACGTTACCATACGGGTCGATCTGAGCGCCGCCGATGAAAGCGATCATACGGTCAGCGTCATGAAGCCACTCGTTAGCCTCGAAACCTACGAAGCGAACGTTCGGCCACTGTACTGCACAGTGAGCCATGAAACGGTTATCACCTACGGAACGCGGTACCTCTACCGGTGAGCAGTCCATAAGTCCGCTCTCTACGATCGGGTGGCAGCTCGGGCAAACCACACGCTTCGCAAGGGAAGCGCCGATTAACGGAAGACCGGTACCAACGATAACGATCTGATTTTCTTTAATATTTTTTGCGATGGCATAAGCCTGCATTTCCTGCTTTGTATACTTTGTATAATCAGCCATTTTTGAATTTCCCTCCCTCAATTAGTGTCTGGTAGAATAGCCAAGATGCGGCTCATTCTTAAGGTTCATGAGGCGAGCGCCGCCAAGGACATTAAGAAGATCATCCTGATCCTTGCAGCCGTATACATATTTCTGGAGGTAATCCTTGAAGGTCTCCGGAATCTTTGTGCCATTAGCAGCATCCTCTGCAGCCTGTTTTGCAACTTCTGCAGCCTTTGCAAGCTTCTCGTCTTCCGGTTTAGCAGCAGCAGCCTTCTCAGCCTTTGCAGCAGCCTTTGCGAGCTGTGCCTTAGCATCCTCAGCATCAAGGTACTTGGAAGCCTTATCGTACTCCTTAAGTCCCTTATCATCATCATCATAGTAGCCATAGCACTGTGCCGGCCATGCACCGTACGGAGCACGAACAACAGCGTCTACGCACTCGCCGAAGATTCTTGTCTTTGTAGGATCACGGCGGATGTACTCGTCACTTACGATCTCCTCGCATGTAACGATCGTGCGTTTTGCAGCGATAGCGATATCAACATCGTGGAACTCATCACCATCGATAATGCAGGTTCCATCCGGAGATGCCTGCTGTACATGGATGATCGCGCAGTCAAGCTTCGGAACCGGAACAGCAAGAAGTTTCTCGCCCGGCTCAAACGGGTTCTCGATATCTACGCATTTGAGGTTGTCAACGCCTTCCATTGTTTTTCTCTTCTCTTCGCTGATGCCCCAGAATTTAACAAGGCCGGAACCCTGCATCATTCTTACCGGGAGATACGGAAGACCAAGAGAAGCTGCGTGAAGCTGTAACATAAGAACGTCCTGAGAGTAGTCCTCGTATGTAAGCTCACCTTTCTCGATTGCAGCACGGAAACGACGTGCAACGTTTGTATAACCAGAGTTTGCTGTGTAGCAGTTGATGTAAGCTCTTACACGACCCTCACCGATTAATGAATCCCAGTCTCCACCTGCCGGTCCGGACCAGCCTACAAAACCAGTTTTACCCTGACGAAGGATCTCGTAAACAGCAGCATACGGTTTACGGTTTGTTGTGAATCCGCCGAGGCAGAGTACGTCGTTATCTTGTACGTACTTTTCTACGGCATCGTGTAATGACATAACTTTATTAGCCACAATAAAGCCTCCTTTATTTATATTTGCAGTAAAAAGGCCTGCCTGTTCTCCTCAGACAGGCCTGTACTGCTTTTTAGTTCCTGTAAAAATATACCATGTTATGAAACGAATTTCAACTTCGATTCCATTTCTGGAATGGATTTTATCAAGATTTGAACATCAGCATGAAGTAACCGGCTGCTACTGCAGAACCGATAACACCTGCTACGTTCGGGCCCATAGCGTGCATCAGAAGGAAGTTGGTCGGGTTCTCTTTCGCACCAACTGTCTGAGAAACACGGGCTGCCATCGGAACTGCGGATACGCCTGCGGAACCGATTAACGGGTTGATCTTACCGCCTGTGATCGCGCAGAGAACTTTACCAAGCAGGATACCACCGACTGTCGCGAAAGCGAAAGCAAGAAGGCCCATAGCGATGATGGCAAGTGTCTGGACACGAAGGAAGATCTCACCATTTGCTGTAGCACCTACGGTTGTACCGAGCATGATCGTAACCATGTTGCAGAGTGCGTTCTGTGCAGTATCGGAAAGTCTTCCGGTAACGCCGGACTCACGGAACAGGTTACCGAGCATCAGCATACCAAGAAGCGGTGCTACGGACGGAAGAAGCAGGGAGCAGAACAGAACAACGAATACCGGGAAAACGACTTTCTCGACTTTGCTGACTTTTCTTAACTGCTTCATAACGATCTGACGCTCTTTCTTTGTTGTGAGGAGCTTCATAATCGGCGGCTGGATCAGCGGGATCAGAGCCATATAGGAATATGCGGCTACGGCGATCGGAGCTACAAGATCCGGAGCCAGGTTGTTTGCGATATAGATCGCGGTCGGGCCATCGGCACCACCGATGATACCGATTGCTGCGCACTCACCCGGTGTGAAAAGTCCGGTTGCATTTGCAAGTGTAAATGCAACATAGATACCAAACTGAGCGGCTGCACCGAGAAGAAGGCTGACCGGGTTTGCGATCAACGGACCGAAGTCTGTCATCGCGCCGACTGCCATGAAGATCAGGCACGGGAATAAGCTGGACTTAACGCCCATGTACATAATTCTTAACACACCGGACTGATACCAGTGATCTGCCTCATTCATAAGACCTGCAAGCGGAAGGTTCGCAAGGAACATACCGAATGCGATCGGGAGCAGAAGGAGCGGTTCAAACTGCTTCTTGATTGCAAGATATAATAAAACGAAGGATACAAGGAGCATAACGCCCTGCTGCCAGGTGATTGCGGCGAAACCTGACTGAGCGAGGAGCTCCGAGAAAACTGAAAGTATATTCACGTGTGGCACCTCCCGCTTAGTTTAAGGTAACCAGAACTGCACCTGTCTCAACGGAATCGCCTGTGCTTACATTGATAGCTGCAACAGTTCCTGCTGCCGGAGCAACGATCTCTGTTTCCATCTTCATAGCTTCCATAACGATTACGCACTGACCGTAGCTTACTGCGTCACCGACTTTAACCTTGATGTCAAGGATCTTACCTGGCATCGGAGCTTCTACTGTCTGTCCACCTGCGGACGGAGCTGCTGCCGGTGCTGGTGCCGGTGCCGGAGCTGCCTTCGGTGCCGGTGCTGCTGCCGGTGCCGGAGCTGCCTTCGGTGCCGGTGCTGCTGCGAGGATCGGTGCCGGTGCGCTTACCTGCGCGCCTCTGTCAAGCGGTCTGTACTCGTCTACTCTCTCGATCTCAACTTCATACTTTTTTCCGTTTAATGTTGCAACGTATTTCATTTCTTTTAATACATCCTTTCCTTTTTTTGCGTGCAGCTGATTCATATTCGCATAGCTGCTTTTGCTTTTACATTTGGGTCTTTTACAGTTCCTTGATACTTACTACACGGAACTCTTCCCCGGACAATCTTGCTTCCTCACTGACTGCCGCGAGAAGCACTGCATAGGATTCTTCATCGATGGCCGGAGCCGGTGCTGCAACTGCCGCAGCTGCCTTTGGCGCACTGGTCTTAAATAAAGCACCGATGATCTTGGAGATAATAATAACCGCAACTGCGAGCACTGCAAGTGCTGAGAAAACGACTAACAATCCAACGAGTGAAATGACAATCGAATCCGCAACGGTCATACCGCCTGTCCACATATACTTACCGCACCTCCTTCGTTTCGTTTCATTTAAGAAACTTTTGTTAGTTAGTTATTCCGTATTGTGAAATGCATTCCACATTTTCCTCAGCACATAAGGGTACTTGACAAATCAGCACCCATAATCACTTTGTTTCTATGCAGTTTTCACAATATCGTAATTTGAGTATATCAGCTTTCTGCGCAAATGTCAACAAAGCCGATTGAAAAAAATTTATCAAATATACTAATTCAACGTGATATAAAGACAAGTACAGCTTATGTCCTTATATTGACAAACCTACTCTGTTAGTACTGTTTTCCAGTCCTGACCGTTCCGTTTTCACTGCTGTCCCGGCACATTCCTGCGCCGGAGTGCTTCGCTTGCGACAGTCTTCAGCCTCGTGCGAGTTCGCAAAAACCGCCCGTCAACTCCTGCATGATATGCATGAATCGACGGGCGGTCACAGTCTCAGATATGGTTCCCGATTTACGGCTGTTTTCCAATATAAGCAAGGATTCCACCGTCGACGTAGAGGATATGTCCGTTCACGAAATCAGATGCCTCAGATGCGAGGAATACCGCCGGTCCCTTTAAGTCCTCGACAGTCCCCCATCTCGCTGCCGGTGTCTTCGCGATGATGAACTGGTCAAACGGGTGACGGGAGCCGTCCGCCTGGCGCTCTCTTAATGGCGCCGTCTGGGATGTCGCGATATAGCCAGGTCCGATGCCGTTGCACTGGATGTTGTATTCTCCGTACTCGGAGGCGATGTTCTTTGTGAGCATCTTTAATCCGCCCTTTGCAGCCGCATATGCGGATACAGTCTCTCTTCCGAGTTCGGACATCATGGAGCAGATGTTGATGATCTTGCCGGATCGCTTTTTCATCATCGACGGGAGAACCGCCTTCGCCATGATAAACGGTGCGTTCAGGTCGACATCAACGACCTTGCGGAACTCTTCCGCACTCATCTCATGCATCGGGATCCTCCGGATCATTCCCGCATTGTTTACAAGAATGTCCACAGTACCGATCTTCTCCTCGATATCAGCGATCATCTTCTTTACCGCTTCCTCGTCCGTGACGTCGCAGACATATCCGTGGGCATCGATGCCTTTTTCTTTGTATGCGGCGAGTCCGCGCTTTAAGGACTCCTCATTGCTGCAGTTAAACACTACGGTCGCTCCCGCTTCCGCATAGCTCTCCGCGATCGCGAAACCGATCCCGTGTGCCCCGCCTGTTACCAGAGCGATCTTTCCTTCCAGGGAAAACATGTTTTTCTTATCCATTTTGTCTGTTTCCTTTCTCTCTATAATAAGGTATCGATCATCCTGCCGTCATCCGTTCTTTCGTTCAGGATATCTTATTTTAAATCTGTCGGAGTGATCGTGTCCATATCGTCAAACTCCTGGTTCTCTCCGCCCATCGCCCAGATGAAGGTGTAGTTGGAGGTTCCGGCTCCGCAGTGGATGCTCCATGACGGGCTGATCACCGCCTCCTCATTCTTCATGACGATGTGTCTCGTCTCCGTCGGCTCACCCATGAAATGCATGACCACCTGGTTCTCCGGAACTTCAAAATACATATAGATCTCCATGCGGCGCTCATGTGTGTGGCACGGCATGCTGTTCCAGACACTGCCCGGTTCCAGGGCCGTCATTCCCATGGACAGCTGGCATGTTTTTAAAACGTCCGGATGGATAAACTGGTTGATGACTCTCTTATTGGAAGTGTCGGAATCACCGAGCGGACGTTTCGCAGCATCCTTTAACGTGATAAGTCTCGTCTCGTAAGATGTGTGGGCCGGCGCACTCACCATATAGAATTTTGCCGGAGCATTTTCATTGTCGCTGGCAAAGATCACTTCTTTCGTTCCTTTGGTGATGTAAAGGCAGTCTTTATAATCAAGATGGTACTCCCCCCCATCGGCTGTGATCGATCCGGAACCGCCGATGTTGAAGATCCCGATCTCACGGCGCTCAAGGAAGTAATGAGTCCCGAAGTTTTTCCAGCAATCGATCCCTTTTTCGATGGAAACATGTTCTTTCACCGGCATGCAGCCCAGTGTCACCATGCGGTCTACATGAGAGTAGACAGATACCACCTCGTCCGGGCGGTAGAGATCCTGGATCAGGAACTCATTTCTCAGTTCTTCTGTCGTGTAGCGTTTTACATCTCTCTGATTTGCGGAATAGCGAATATCCATATGTTCTATACCCCTTTTTATATGATATTGTGGTCAGAAGTCCGCTCCTATCTCCGCAGACAGACCTACAGAAAGCATCGGAACTTCTGACCCTGACAGCATTCTATGCAGAACGACAAATTTTGTCATCCTATCTGACTATCTGACTTTTTTCACGGCGTACCGGAGTGCTCCGACGCCAAAAAGTGCCAGAAGGAAAGCGTCCAGCACCAGGAACATGATCGCCGCCTGGAAGCCCAGCTTGTCCGCAAGGACTCCGATCACCTGCGGGGTCAGGATCCCGCCTAGGGAACCGAACCCCGTAAACACCGACATTCCAAGCGGGGAATTTCCCATGAGATCGCCGGTAAAGGCCGTCGTTGTCGGGAATGCGCCCGCCATGCCAAGACCGAGAAGAACCAGGGCTGCCACTGCCATCGCCGTATTGCCAGCGAATACAAGGATCAGCACCGAGGCAAACTGAAGAACGGAGATCACAGCCAGGATCTTTGCCGGCGGCACATTCTTCGAGATCGAAGCGATCACGATCCTGCCGATCATGATCATGATCCAGGTTACAGACACCATAACGGTCGCGAGACTTGCGGACATAAATCCGGTGCTCTTTAAATAGGTAACAAACCACCCGTTTACGGAGTTTTCAAGTCCCATATAGAAGAACAGTGCGCCGACTGCCAGGAGAAATCCTGTATTTTTTAAGAACCAGAACTTGTCCTTCTGTCCTGATGCCGGACCATTCTCCTCTCCTGCCGGTTTCTTTTCTTCCTTTTCGATCTTGCGGTAATCCATCGTCGCATAAGAAACAACGATGAGAACCGTGAGGACTGCAAGAAGCTGTAAGATCGTCTTCCAGTTCATCCCCGCACCCATAAGGATCATGGTGACAAACGGGGACAGGAACGCACCCACCGCATACCACATGTGGAGCAGGTTTAAATATTTGTTGGAGCTCCCCGTCACCTGACGGATCGCGTGGTTATTGATGATCGTGATCATTCCCTTTGTAATACCGATGAGAAAGATCATCGCATAGAGAACCGGGACCGGAAGTCCGAATGTAAATAAAAGCAGGCAGACCGGATACGGGATCGCGAGGACCACGACCGCCATCTTCTGGGACATCATCCCGCAAAATACCGGGTAGACCAGGCTGGAACATAAGTTTCCAATCGCCAGGAACGACAGCAGACCGCCCGCCGCCGTAAAGCTCAGGTTTCTCTCTTCGATCAGGTTTGGCAGGATGACTCCGAAGATCAGGATGACCATTCCGCTGATAAAATAAGCCAGATAACAGTGATCGATCACCGACCGCCTGTCTTCTCTCGTGATTTCCATCATATGTGTTCTCCCCCACAAAGCTTCTGAAAGGCGCCGCAGTGACCGGATCCTCTCCGCTTTATTGTTAATTTTTCTCCATACTTTTCCATCATATCACCTTTTTTCCGTCAAGACAAGGAGGATTTCCCCTGATATTCCATCTTGTGGAATTTTTATACTATTATTTTGTAAGAATTTTCCACTCCGAAAATTCCGCAGGATACTTTTCGCTGTGGATTTTCTGGTCTGAAAATCCGTAATTCGTTGACACTCTCCCCGACTTACTATACAATAAGAGGAAACAGTGTCTGCCGCCTGCCATTTCCGGCAGTTTCCGGCAGTTTCTCCCGTCTCTGCGGAGAGGGGGCAAAATAAGGAGGATAAAAGGTATTATGAAGGACATAAAGAAGGTGACGTTGATCGGTCTCGGCGCGATGGGGGTATTTTTTGCGCCGCGTATTTCAGAAAAACTTGGGGCTGATTTCCGGATCCTCGCGGATGGTGCGAGAAAAGAGCGCCTGGAGCGAAAAGGTGTGACCGTCAACACGATCAATTATCGCTTTCCGATCATCACCCCGGATGTAGAGGGAGATCCGGCAGATCTCGTCATCATCGCGGTAAAAGGATATGATCTGGAGCAGGCGATCAAAGATATCAGAAATCAGGTCGGAAAGGACACGATCATCCTCTCCGTATTAAACGGCGTCGAGAGTGAAAAGCAGGTTGCAGCTGTCTATGGAGAAGAACATGTCCTGTATTCCTACATGCGGATCAGCATTGTCATGAAGGACGGAAAGACAGAGTTCGATCCTCACAAAGGTTCGATCCACTTCGGGGATCTGAAGAATGATCCGGAACACTATTCCGAGAATGTTCTCGCAGTAAAGAATCTGTTCGATCTCTGCGGGATCGACTATAAGGTCGATGCAGACATGTTAAAAGGCATCTGGTTCAAATTCATGTGCAATGTCGCCGAAAATATGACCTGTGCGATGTTCGGCGTTCCGTTCGGCGCTTTCCAGAAGAGCGATGACGCCAATTATTTCCGTCACAAAGCCATGTGGGAAGTGATCCATGTTGCCAATAAACTTGGAATCGACATTGGTCAGAACGAGATCGACCGCCAGGAGCACACGATCGGACGTCTTCCATATGAAAATAAGCCGTCCACACTCCAGGATCTGGAAGCCGCAAAGCATACGGAAGTCGATATGTTTGCCGGTACCGTTGTACGTCTCGGGAAAGAACTCGGCGTTGAGACTCCGGTCTGCGAGTGTTTCCTTCATGGGATCCATCTGATCGAGGACCGGATGTTCGGAGTTATCTAAGTCTCATACTTCTGCAAGTTTAAAGCTGTCCGCTGTTTGTTTCTGCGGACAGCCTTTCTTTTTGTTTTTCTCTTTTCTGCTTCTTTTTCATCCTGTTTTCCCGGCAAAACCTTATTTTATTAGTTCTTTGGGCAATACTGAAAACAACCTTGCATTTCCCGGCAGGCTGTATTATATTAAACATATGAACGATGGTTCATATGTTTATGTATAAATAGATCGCAACTATAATTCTTAGGAGGTCGACTCTATGGATGAATTAGAAAGAACCAAGCAGGAACCGGATGAGCATGAAGCTGAAGAATGCTGCTGCGGACACCATCATCACCACGATGAGGACCACGAACACGGCGAGCATCATGACGCGCATCACGACGAGCACCATGAACATGAACACTGCGGCTGCGGACACCACCATCACCACGATGGCGAGGACCACTGCTGCGATGATGACAATGATGACGATTGCTGCGGACATGAGCACGGCGAGCACCACGAAGGTCACGAGGAACATCACCACTCCTCCGCTCCGAAATCCGAGTGCATCGTCTACGTGATGAAAAACATCGACTGCGCAAACTGCTCCGCAAAGATCGAGAAAAAGATCCAGGAACTCCCGGAAGTCGACGATTGTATCCTGACGTTCGCGACAAGACAGCTCCGTGTCTACTCTTCCGAGGGGACAAAGCTTCTCCCGAAGATGCAGGCGATCGCTGATCAGATCGAACCTGGAACCGTCATCGAGATCCGTGAGGAAGGAAAGCCGTCCTCCGACATCCACGATGACAAACACGACCACGATATTCCGGAGCTGCTCGCCGGAGCTGCTTTATTTATCATCGGTGAGCTTCTCTCCCATTCGATGCCGCCGGTATCGATCGGCTGTTTTGTGATCGCCTATCTGATCCTCGGACGCGAAGTCCTCCTCACCGCACTCAAGAATATGAAGTCCGGCCATGTCATGGACGAAAACTTCTTGATGAGTGTTGCAACGATCGGTGCGTTCGCGATCGGTGAATTTGGCGAGGCGGTCGGCGTTATGCTCTTCTACCGCGTCGGTGAAGCGTTCGAGCACCGCGCAGTCGAGAAGAGCCGCAGTCAGATCATGGAAGCCGTCGATCTCCGCCCGGAGACTGTTCTTCTTGACGAGAACGGCGCTGTCCGGGAGATCCCGGCCGGTTCTGCCGCCGTTGGAAATATCGTGCAGATCCGCCCCGGCGACCGCATCCCGCTCGACGGAGTCGTTATCGAGGGCGAGAGCCGCATCGATACCTCCCCGATCACCGGAGAGCCGGTTCCGGTATCCGTAACGATCGGAAGCACCCTGACCTCCGGCTGTGTCAATACCTCCGGTCTCTTAAAGATGCGCGTGGAAAAAGAGCTCTCCGAGTCCATGGTCACAAGGATCCTGGATTCTGTAGAGAATGCTGCAGCCAGCAAGCCGCAGGCAGAACGCTTTATCACAAAATTTGCACGGGTATACACCCCGTTCGTCGTTGCTCTCGCAGCCGCGACCGCGATCATTCCGTCCCTGATCACCGGAAACTGGTCCCACTGGATCTACACAGCGCTTACCTTCCTGGTAATCAGCTGTCCATGTGCCCTCGTTTTAAGCGTACCGCTCGCATTCTTCTCCGGGATCGGCGCCGGATCCAGAAAAGGGATCCTCTTTAAAGGCGGGATCGCCCTGGAAACACTGAAAAATGTAAAGACCGTCGTCATGGATAAGACAGGAACCATCACAAAGGGCAATTTCATTGTCCAGGACATTGTTCCTTCCGCAAATTACACAGCAGTTGAAGTCCTTCAGGCTGCAGCTGCATGCGAGACCGTTTCCACCCACCCGATCGGCACAAGCATCCTTCTCGCAGCAAAAGAGCAGGATCTGAACCTCGAAACCCCGGCACAGCTTGAAGAGATTTCCGGAAAGGGCATTCATGCCAGACTTTCCTGCGGAGATGTCCTCTGCGGAAACAGAAAGCTCCTGACCGAGTTCAACGTGGACTGCGGTTCTTACGATGAAAACGGAGCCGTCACCACCGTTTATGTAGCGATCAATGGTACTTTCGCCGGAACGATCCAGATCTCCGACACGATCAAGCCGGAGGCAAAGGATGCGATCAGGACATTAAAATCCATGGGGATCCGCTCAGCAATGCTCACCGGTGACGGGGAAGCCGCTGCCGAAGCTGTTGCGGATGCTGTCGGGATCGACCATGTTTATGCAAAGCTTCTCCCTGCCGACAAGCTGGAAATCCTGCAGAAACTCCGCGCCGAGAGCGGCAGCGCGATGTTCGTCGGCGATGGGATCAATGACGCACCGGTTCTCGCAGGCGCCGATGTCGGAGCTGCGATGGGCAGTGGTGCGGATGCCGCGATCGAAGCTGCTGATGTCGTATTTATGACTTCCAGCATGGATGCGATCCCGACCGCGATCAGGATCGCAAAGAGCACCGGCGCGATCTCCAACCAGAACGTTGTGTTCGCACTCGCAGTAAAGGCACTCGTCATGGTACTGGGACTCATGGGAATCGCCTCCATGTGGCTCGCCGTGTTCGCCGATACAGGAGTGGCGATCCTCTGCGTATTGAATTCCATCCGGATCCTGTACAAAAAATAGATTCTTCAACCGAAATCACGATTTCAAAGATCCGGCTGACAACCTACATCAAAAGCATTCTTTCATTTAAGCAGGAAATTCCATCTGGATTTCCCCCTAATCATTAAAAAGCTCTGAAGAACCTTTTCACATTGTTCTTCAGAGCTTTTTCTTATGCCCGATCATATTTTCACATCTTCGTCTGGTTTCAGGCAGATATCTTTCACGGTCCGGACTTTTTTCACGCAGCCCCCGCTTCTTCGCCCGGATCTGTGCTCTTCTATTTCAGCATTCCCATCACCACGACTGCCACAAACAACACGCACATGCATCCGATAAAGATATCGATCGTCCGGACCGACACGTTGATCTTATCGTACATGCGCTCCTTGATGGATCTGTTTTTCAGCCTCTCATTCTCCTCCTGAAGCCGTTTATTTTCTTCAGCGAAGTCTTCCAGGCTCTTTTCCTTCAAGGTCTCCACAGCCTCTTTGGCGGCCTCAGCCACAGTCTCAGCCTCTCCCATCTTCTCCATCTCTTCTTCCATCCTCTCACCTCCAGCTTTTTCCGGATTCACACAACAGCAACAAGTGAAAACACGCTTTGCGAGTTTCCCCTTGTTATCGCGACAGTCGCCAAGGTCCCGCGCAAGCGTGGACTTTGGCTCGTTGTTCGCGTAAACAAAGAACGGGCTTCGGAACTCATCCGCCGCCCGTTCTCTCAAACTGCCTAACAACAGTTTCTTTATTACTTCTTTGCAATGTACTTTCTGATATCGAGTGCGATCGCAACTACGATAACGATACCCTGTGCAATGTACTGGTAGTTTGTATCTACTCCTAAGTACTGTAAGCAGGTCTTTAAGATCTCGAATACAAGAACGCCGATCAGGACACCGGAGATACGTCCGATACCACCGTTTACGGATACACCGCCGATGGTGCAGGCTGCAATCGCCTCAAGCTCCCAGCCCTGTCCCATGTTAACGGAGGAACCACCGGATTTTGCTCCTACAAGGAAGCCGCCGAGTGCATAGAGAGCTGCTGCTGTCATGTAGATGATGATCTTTGTCTTCTTTGTGTTTACACCGGAAACCTCTGCGGACTGCTCGTTGCCGCCGATCGCATACATATATTTTCCATGAGGAGTCATGTTATAGATGAACCACATAACAAGACCAACCGCAAGGGCGATCAGGAACAGGAACGGGATCGCGCCAAAGAGTTTTCCTTTTGCTACTGCTGTGTATGCGTTATGATAACCACCGATCGGAGTCGCGTTTGTGTAAACAAGGCAGACACCGTAAACGATAAGCTGCATACCAAGTGTTCCGATGAAGGCCGGAACCTGTAAGTAAGAAATTACGATGCCATTGATGAAACCAAAGATACAGCAAATTGCCACACAGATCAGAAGAACCGCGAGAACCCATAAGCCCCAGGCATTTCCGAAATCCGGAAGGTTCTGGAAGAACTTGCCGCTGTAATCCGGCTTCTGAAGTAAGGTACCTGCTAAGCAGGCAGAAAGACCAACCATACGTCCTGCGGAAAGGTCTGTACCTTTTGTAATTAAGCATCCGGATACACCGCAGGCGATGATGAATCGCGGAGCTACGTTTAATGCGATGTTGATTAAGTTGCCGCGTGAAAAGAATGTAGGCTGCTTGATCGCAGTAAATACTGCAAGTAATAAAAGAACGACGATGATTCCATTATTGATAAGGAAATCTTTTGCACTTACTTTTTTCGCTGTCATGACTGAACCTCCCTGTAATCTACTTGTTTTCCTTGCCGCTTAAAGTGAATTTTGTGGCAAAGGACATGATCTTCTCCTGAGTTGCGTCTTCTCCTTCCACCTCACCGGTGATGTGACCGTTGCACATTACGATGATTCGGTTGGACATACCGATCAACTCCGGCATTTCCGACGAGATCATAATGATGGATTTGCCCTGTTTTACGAGATCGATCATGATCTGATAAATCTCGTATTTGGCTCCGACGTCGATACCACGGGTCGGCTCATCCATGATCAGGATATCAGGATTGTTTGCAAGCCATCTTGCGATAATTACTTTCTGCTGGTTGCCACCGGAGAGAGACTGGATCAGCGTCTTTCCGCTCGGTGTCTTGATCTTTAATTTCGCAATGCTGTCCTTTACGACCGCATCGACTTCTTTTTTGTTGATCTTACCCATATGGGTGTAATTCTTGTAGGAAGCGATCGCAGTATTGTCATCGATGCTCAGGCATCCGAAGATACCGTTTCCGCGTCGATCCTCTGTGATCATTCCGACGGAGCTGTTGATCGCATCCTGCGGTCTCTTGATGTGAGTCTCTTTTCCGAGGATCTCCACGGTACCGCTCTCAATGTGGCGCATTCCAAAGATCGCTTCCATAAGCTCGGTTCTCTGCGCTCCTACCAGTCCGCCAAAGCCCAGGATCTCACCTTTCTTTAATTCAAAAGAGCAGTCCTTGAAGGAATTCGGCAGAATACTTGTCAGGTGGCTGACCTTTAAGACCGTCTCATCCGTCCGGTAATCATCCTTCGGCGGATAGACGTTGTTCAACTCACGTCCAACCATCTGTTTTACGATCTCCTCATCGGAGATATCCTCGATCGCCCAGGTTCCAACGTATGTACCGTCACGCATGATCGTGATATCGTCGGAGATCTGGCGGATCTCAGCCATCTTATGGCTGATATATATCATAGAAACACCTCTGGATTTCAGGTCTCTGATGATCCGGAATAATGCTTCTACCTCGTTATCAGTCAGTGAGGAGGTCGGCTCATCCAGAATTACAAGGTTTGCACTCTGGCTGACCGCTTTCGCGATCTCTACTGACTGCATCTGTCCGATTGATAATGTGCCAAGCTTTGCTTTCGGGTCAAAATCCATCTTTACATCCCGGAGCCATTTCTCAGCTTCACTGTTCATCTTCGCATGATCCACCACCTTGATCGGTCCGAAGTTTTTCATCGGATACCTTCCAAGATACATGTTCTCAGCGATCGAGCGTTCAGGAATCGGCTGAAGCTCCTGATGAACCATGGCAAGTCCTTTTTTCAGCGCGTCATCCGGGTTTGCGATCTCCGTCTTGACGCCGTCGATATAGACCTCGCCTTCATCCATTTTATAGATTCCGAAAAGACATTTCATCAGTGTCGATTTTCCGGCACCGTTCTCTCCCATCAGTGCGTGGACCGTTCCGGGGCGAACCCGTAAGTTAACTCCGTCAAGCGCTTTTACGCCCGGGAAAGTTTTTTTGACTCCTCTCATTTCGAGTCTGTACTGTTCTGCCATCCCAAAACTCCTTTCAGTTACACTCCCCCGCATTTCCGGGTGGCATATTTTAATCAACGAACCGGATGTGTTAGACAACACACCCGGTTCTCATTTGTTACAGTATCAATTACTTTAACATATCAAGGATTTCCTGAGCGTTATCCTTTGTAACCTTCTCGTAGTTAACCATGTTGACTGCGTCAACTTTCTCACCGCTTAAGAACTTAACAGCGATATCGCTTGCTGCCTGAGCCTGTGCGAAGTGGTTGTTGAATACAGTACCTGTCTGCTTGCCGTCGATTACGTTCTGAACAGCCTCTGTCAGAGCGTCAACGCCTACAAGGTAGATATCCTCGTTAACTTTACGTCCTGCTGCTTCGATTGCCTGTAATGCACCAAGTGCCATTGCATCGTTGTTGCAGAAGATTACTTCGATCTTGTCGCCGTACTGGTTTAAAGCATCCTGAGCGATCTGCTGAGCTTTTGCCTGATCCCAGTCACCACGCTGCTTTAAGAGTTCCTCAACTTCTACGCCTGCATCTGTAAGAGCTTTTACAGAGAACTCTGTTCTGTACTGAGCATCTACGTTCTCCGGGTCGCCCTGGATCATGATGTAGGAAACTTTGCCGTCGCCGTTGATATCGCCCTTGTTCGCAGTCTCAAGGATCTCTTCGCCCTGGTATGTACCAGACTGTCTTGCGTCACATCCTACGTATGTAGCGTTAAGACCTTCAGATTCCCATCTCTCTTCTTCTGCTGCGTCCGGCTCACGGTTGATGTAAACAACCGGGATACCAGCTTCTTTACACATATCTGTGATCTCCGGTGCGGAAGAAGCCTGTACAAGGTTTAAGATCAGAACGTCATATTTCTGTGTGATGAAGTTCTGGATCTGGTTTGTCTGCTCTGCCTGATCGCCCTTACCATCCTGAACGACTACGTTCTCAGCCTTGAATCCAAGGTCTTCGGTTAAGTAGCGAACTAACTCTGTTCTGTAAAGAGTCATGAAGTTATCATCGAACTTGTAGATACTGATGCCGACTTTCTTGTCTGCTACATCTGTGGTTCCTGTTGCCTCAGCTGCTGTTGTTGCTGCTTCGGATGCTGCTGCAGCTGCGGTTGTCGCTGCCTCAGTAGCTGCTGCTGTTGTTGCTGTTGTGGAAGAGCTTCCGCATCCTGCTAAAGACAGGGCCATCATGGAAGCCAGTGCCATTGCTGTTACTTTCTTTGTCATTCTCATGTTTTTGAATCCTCCCATTCAAAAAATAATTTTGACCGTTTAGGCATTTTCCCTTAACGACAAGTTGATTATAGCTTGTCTTTGTGCATTTTTCCATACTTTTTTTTATGATAAATTATTGAAATTCTTTGATTTATGTAAAAAAACTACAATTTTTTGTCATATCACGGCAGAAAAACGCTTAATTGGCACTACCAGTCCCGGATCCAGGGCTGCTTTTCCATCAACTTTTACAAATGGATCCGGATCAGTTTGCGACCATATGCTGCGGGCACCAGAAGTATTTTTCCTGTGTGACCTCTTTTCCCATCGCCAGTTCCTCCGCCGTGTCAAAGATCCGCTTCGCATAAGCCTCCCTGTCCGATTCCACCGTTCCGAAAAGTTTTCCCTCGCGGAATGCCTCCTGACCGGCCGGAGTCCCGTCGATCCCGACGAGTTTGAGCGTCCCGGCCATGATCCCCTCCCGCTCGATCGCATCGATCGCCCCGAGCGCCATATCATCGTTGTTGCAGATCACAAGTTCGATCTCATCCCCGTAATCGGAAAGCCATTCTTCCATGAGTGCAGACGCCTGGTTTCTCTCCCAGTTCGCGATCCCGCTCGTGATCCTCCGGATCGGGACACCGCCGTCCTTTAAGGTCTGGACCGACCACTCCGTCCGGATCAGGGAATCCTGGTGGTTCGTCTCCCCCTCAAGAAGGACGTATGAGACGACCCCGTCCCCATTCCGGTCAAGGGATGCCGGATTCTTCCGGTAGGCATCAACGAGGATCTGCCCCTCAAGGACCGCCGACTCTTTCGCATCCGCCCCAACATAATAGAGTTTTTCCCAGCGGTTCATATCCTCCGACACAGGTTCCCGGTTGAAGAATACGATCGGGATATCCGCCTCCATCGCTTTGTCGATGACACCGGAAGCTGCCGAGCGGTCAACCATGTTCACACAGAGCACATCACAGTTTAAGCCGATCATCCGCTCCGCCTGGCTGTTCTGGGTCATCTGGTTTCTCTTCGCATCCCGGACATCCAGGGTTACCCGGATCCCCGTCTCCTGTTCATACTCCTTTGCATCCTGCTCCATGGAACTCCGGAGTGTCCCGATAAAGGTATCATCTCCGCGGTACAGGAGAACCCCGATCCGGAGAGAAGTCTTTTTTTCTTCCTGCGCACCGTTTTCCAGAGCGGCCCGCCACACGGTGATCCCAAGCAGTGCTGCCGCCGCAAGCGCGACCGTCATGACCGGAAATCTGTTCTTTTTCATTCTGGCATCCTCCTATTCCATCGGATACAGCAGTTTCTCATAGGTCCCGCTCTTTAAGATCCCATCATCGATATATTCCGGCGTCAGCGTGATCTGTTTCTCGTTCCACTCTCCGCCTGCCGCCTGTACGGCTTTTTCCACGCTTAAGTATCCTTCATCAAAGCGGTTCCACGCCATAAGACCGGTGACAATCCCCTTGTCCATCTGGTTTAACAGTTTTGTCGTACTTCCGATCCCGTAAAGTGCTGTTACATGTTCCCGGTACACGCCGCTTCCCTCCAGAATATCCGCGAGATCCGACAGCGCGCCTACATCCATGCCGACTGCCATAAATTTTCCGTTTTCCGGGTACACGGTCTCCTCGATCGTTTTCCGGTAAGTGTCCTCATTTCTCTTCTCGATCAGACTGACTGAAAAGCCGGCCTGGTCGAGCACGGAACGAAGTCCGTCATATGTATCGGTATTTCCCGTGTAGGAAAGTCCTTCCGTAAACAGACAGACCGGAATCTCCGGTGTCTCATTTTCCACGATCTTCTCGCCGAGGCTCCGCCCCATTTCGTAGCGGTCCACCGAGATCGAACATGCGACCGAACTGCTGATCGTCGAGGCGCCGAGAAAGATCACCGGGCAGCCAGGCGAAATTTCATCCAGCTGCATGACCGCGTGATCTTCCCGCACCGGGGCGAGGATGATCGCGTTCGTTCCGTCCTTCACTTCACGTACGATGAGTTCATCCTGCTGTCTCTCATCGTTTTCCGCGTACAACGTGATAAAATTCACATCTGCCTGATATTTTTTTTCCGCCATATCCATACCTTCGCGGAAATTTCCGTAATAATTGTCGTTCACCTGTTCGATGATCACCGCGACCCGGCGGATCTCCTTTTTCTTCTCTTTGATGATCAGATCCGTCGAGGACAGCAGATACAGGACCACCAGCAGGACTATTCCGCCGTACCAGCCGATCTTCCCTTTATTTGACATTGATCTTTTCCCCCTCTGCTGTCTCCGCGTACGGGATCGCCTTCATATGAATCGTCACCGTCGTCCCCTCGTCAAGTTCCGACTCGATCGAGAGACCGTAATCCATGCCAAAATACAGGCGGATCCGCTCGTTTACATTCCGGACGCCGATCCCGGAACCACTCTTCGACGCCACATGTTTCCGGTCGGAGAACATTTTTTCGATCTGCTCCGTTGTCATCCCAAGCCCGTTGTCGGAAACCTTCATATAAAGATCATCGCCGTCCCGGTATACACGGATCCGGATCTCCCCGTCACCGTCCATAAACTCCATTCCATGATAGATCGCATTTTCCACTAACGGCTGCAGGATCAGTTTTACACTTGCAAGATCCATGACCTCTTCGTCTGCCTCAATTTCATAGGTGAACCGGTTTTTAAACCGCATATGCTGGATCGTCAGGTAGTTTCTCACATGCTCGATCTCATCCCGCACGGTGATGATGCTCTTTCCGCGGCTTAAACTGATCCGGAAGAATCTCGCCAGCGCCGTCACGACCTTCACAGCGTCCGCCTGTTTTTCATTCTCGATCATCCAGACGATGATGTCCAGCGTATTGTAAAGGAAGTGCGGGTTGATCTGGGACTGCAGGACGTCGAACTCATTCTTCCGCTTTGATTCATGCTCCGCGACGATGTCATCCATCAGCCGCCGGATCTGGGTCGCCATGTTCTGAATGGATGTGCCGAGATGGCGGATCTCATAAGAGCCGCCCACATAGACATCCGCATTCAGGTTTCCCGCCTCGATCTCGTTCACGGACTTCTCCAGCGCTTCGATCGGGGTCGTGATTCTCGTGGAGATATAGGCATTGATCACTGCGAGAAGGAAGGCAACAAATACCACGATAAACGTGATCAGGAGACGCGTCTTCAACGCATTCAGGGTGACTCCGCCCATCGGCGCCGCCCCGATAATCTTCCATCCGGTGTATCCGACCGTCTTGACAGTCACCGCCCGCTTTTTCCCCTGGAACATCTCCTCGTGGATCCCGTCGCGGTAGCCGGCCGCCGCCTCGAGGTTTTCCTCTTCCAGCCCGGAATACAAAAGCTGGGCTTCCGGATGGTAGATCAGCTCTCCGTCCGTTCCCATGAGATAGACATAGCCGCCGTTCCCGAGCGTGATCTCATCAAACAACTGTTCCAGACTGTCATAGCGGATATCGATCAAAAGTACGCCCTGTTCCGTGGAGGAACCTTCCGTGATCTCGACCACGCGGGCCGCCGAGATCACCCAGCGGTACTGGTTTTCGCTCACATCAAAGACCCGCTGGACGTGGGGAACCGAAAAATGAAGGTTCTCCGTCTTGCTCAGTGCCGCCCGGAACCACGATTCCTCCGTCGGATCCACACCGGTCTTCAGGCGGGAAGCGGGAACTGCCTCCAGAAGCTCCCCGCTTCTGGAAAACAGGGCGATATTCTCCACATTATCCTGGTTATTGTCGTAGAGCAGCATCATCTCCCGGTTGACGCGCTCGTTCTCCAGATCCGCATTTTTGATCACGTCGTAATACAGGGAATCGGAAAGCTTCATGATGCCGCGGAGCCACACATCCACCGAGCGGTTCACCTGGTCGATCAGGATCTGATTTTCCTCCTGCATCGTGTCGGACATCTGTTTTGACATCCGGCTGTACAATGACAGTCCGATAAAGATGCTGGCCGCAAGTGCCGTCACCGTAAAGTACACGAAGATCATATAGCGGATGCTGATCCGTTTCAGAAATCCGTTCTCGTTTTCTGGTTTCATACTGCTCTCCCCTGTTTTTATTCACCGCCCTTTAATTTCCGGGTCTGCTTCCCCTGAATTTTGTCGGTGAGACGCCGAATTTCTTTTTAAAGACGTAACTGAAGTAATTCTGCTCCTGATATCCGACCTTCGCGGCGATCACATATGTCTTGTCATCCGTCATGTTCAGAAGCTCCACCGCCTTGTTGAGCCGGACGTCCGTCAGATATCCAATGTACGTCTGTCCGGTTGCCTTCTTGAACATCGTTGAAAAATACGCCGGGCTCATATGAAGGATCCGGCAGATCTGTTCGACTGAGAGATCAGGATCCTGGTAATTTTCCATAATATACTGCTTGGCGCGTTCCATGCTCTGTCTCGTCGTGTTGTCGCGCTCCTTATTCATCGCGCCGTTGATCTTTAACGCTGCCCCGAGGAGCCATTTTGAGAACATCTCCCGGTTCATGACCTGCTGGATGATCGTAAACGGATCCGACCCCACCTTTGAATCGGCAAAAAGCTCATCCATCTCCAGATCATACTGCTGGATCAGCTGGACCAGGCAGTTTGCGACGCTCAAAATGTAAGTCTGGTATTGTCTCGCGTGGACCCTCGCGTCCGACATCCGTCCGATGATCCGCGCGGTCACTTCCCGGATCTTTTCCTCCGGCCCGAATTTGACTGCCTGGATCAGTGCTGACTCATCTTCCGAAGTGAACTGAAGTTTTCCGGTGTTCATCGGCTCCACGTCGTTGATATAGATCGTACTGCCGACACCGACGATCGCGCGGTATCCAAGCGCGTCGAGTGCTGACTGGAAAGATTCACAGATCAGTCCAAGCTCCGTCCGGCTGTGACCGATCCCGATCGTGACCGGAATCATTAAGATCTTCCGGATCTCCTTGCAGATGTCGCTCAGGATATCGATCAGTCCGGTCTGGGAGTTTGTCTCATCCACCGCGACGATCCCTGCGATCTCCGCATCCGCCGCCCCCGAGAACGAAAACAGGGAAAAGCGGCAGTAATTTTTCAGATTTTCCTCCAGGATCTGCATCACAGAGATCGGGATCAGATCCCGCTCTTCATGAAGCGGCAGGATCACCTCGCCGGAGACAGCAGAAAGCTCCACCTTGACTGCGATCGAGATCCATTTTTTCGCACTGGCCAGCGGGATATCATACTGTTCCAGGCGCTCCGCCACCGTCATCTCATCCATCTGTCGGCTCACAAGATCCTTTAAAAACTGCTCCCTGAGGATCGGCAGACTGCGCTTGTAATTTTCCCGCAGAAGACTCACATCCCGCTTCTGCTCGATCTCCTCGTCGAGACTCGCCTGGATCTTCTTTAAGATCGCCGTCAGCTCCTCCACATTCACCGGCTTTAAGATATATTCCGTCACATTTAACTTGATCGCCCGCTTCGCGTACTCGAAATCGTCATATCCGGAAAAGATCACGATCTTCATCGACGGATATTTCTGGCGGATCTTCTCCGCAAGCGTAAGACCATCCATATACGGCATCCGGATATCCGTGAGAACAACGTCCGGCTCAAGATTCTCGATCTTCTCCAAAGCATCCTCCCCGTTCTCAGCATCACCGACCACGGTAAAGCCTACCGACTGCCAGTCGATCTTTCGGATAATGCTCTTTCGCACTTCTTCCTCGTCATCCACAAGGATAATTCTGTATAAATCCATTTCCTGCTGCTCCTATCTGAACCGGCGGGATTCTTGCGCCGGGTCGTTTTCATGCCTGTTTTCATTTTACTATAGATCCGCACTGTTTGCAAATGGTTCGCTCCCTGCCAGCGCAGCCGGGATCTGTTTCTTTTTCGTTTTAGTTCAGACTGGACAGAGATCTCATGACAAGGTCAATATCCTTATTTTCCAGTTCCTGAATAATATGCAGGTATGTCTTCTGCGTTGTTGTCATACTCGAATGGCCAAGTCTTCTCGCCACACTTGCGATCGAGACACCGGTAAACAACAATAGTGAGGCATGTGTATGGCGCAGACCATGGATCGATATGACCGGGATCTTACACTTTTTGCAATGCCTGCTCAGGATATCATTTACCGTTGAATTGTACACCTTTGTTTTTGCGAAGATCGGCTGATCCTCCGGTAAATTTTTTACCAGCTCTGAGAACTGGATCACCGTCTGCCAGTCGATCTGGATCTTCCGGACAGATGATTTGTTCTTTGTCGGCTGGAATCCGCCGTCACCCTTATAATTCCATGTTTTGCTGATCGACAGTGTCTGATGGGAAAAATCAAAATCCTTCGGGGTCAGGGCAAGTGCCTCCGAAAAACGCATCCCTGTCTTTGCGACCAAAAGAATAAAATAATCCCAGTTGACCTGGTCCTTCAGATCCAGCGAAACAAGCAGCGTATGCAATTCAAACTGATTCAGATACTTGATCTTTTTTACCGAGGGCCCCTTTCCCTTTATAATTGCTTTTCTGGTCGGGTCCCGGTCGATCAGACCTTCATCCACCGCATCCAGGATGGAGCCCTTCAACTGATGATGGAAGTCCATGGTTGTCTGTCTTTCATGATATTCCGCATAATCATTCAGCAGCTGCTGATAGGCAATGCGGTTCATATCACATATTTTCAGTTCCGGGATCAGCTTTTCCAGCCATTTCTGCGTCATCAGATATTTATCCATGGTAACTTTGCGGATTGCTCCCTTTTTGTATACCATGATCCATCTGGCATAATATTCGCAGAATAAGTCTTCTTTTTTCATTTCACTTAACATTGCTCGCGTTCCTCCACTTTTTCCAGAGCGGCGCGCGTTGGCAAAGAACGTCGATACAACTATAAATTTTCCAGATCGAAGCCGCCTTTGATAATAAAGGAGCGTAAAAACTGATCTGTTTTCATATTTACTTTCGGAGGAATCAGCCTGCATTTTTCTTTTTTCTCAAAAAATGCCTTTGCTTTCGACTTATCCACCGTCTTTTTCAGCTCATCAAACCGACCGAACTCCCGGATGTTTTTTTCATTCAGTCCCAGCTTCATCAGATTTCGCAGTTTTTCTTCGTCCAGTCCAAAGATTTCCGCACACCGGTGAATCTGGTCATTCTTTGCGCGATACTGATATTCCGTGATATAATCCCGCAGAGTCTTTCCCGGTTCCGGGATCACATCCCCGCGTTCAGTATCATGCAGAAAAATGTTGGCATACTTTTGTTCTTCCTGCGTCAGGGTTGCAAATGTCTTATGCAGCTCCGCCTTTGCCTGCTCGATCAGTTCTCCTGGTGTCCCCTGCTGCCGGATCATCTTTAAATACTTAACAAAACGGCTGTTCATATAGTCTGCATCGATCACTCCGGTGTCAATTTCAACCAGATATCCGGACAGATCATACATCATGTCCTCATGACCGCCCGGTTCATCCGATGCAGAAGAGGCCAGCTCTTTATAGCGCTGCGCAAGAGTCAGAAAGTCGTTCTCATCGAATGACATGATCACATGATCTCCTGTCTTTCTGCCCGCTTCATCACAAAATTCATACTCTTTCTTTGTCCATTGGAAGCCCTGAACTTTTGCCGCTTCCAGATAGCTGTTAAAATCCCGGAACAAAAGCGCAAATTTCGCTCTCACCGGTTTCTCATCCGGAAGTTTTGCAAAATCCGCAGCTCCCGCATTCGTAAATAATTCTGAAATTTCTCCGTACACGTCATTCAGCTTTTTCAGATTATGGGGCAGTTTTTCTGCAAACAAACCGATCGGTTTATCCCCGGAATACAATTTTACTGCACGAAGGACATTCTGCTCCATCGTATGTGGTTTCCGGTAATAGCGGATGATCCCAAACGGCTTGTCCGGTCCGAACAGACGGTTTGTGCGTGAGAATGCCTGGATAATATTCTCATATTCCAGCACCTTATCCAGATAAAGTGTATTCACCCATTTTGAGTCAAATCCCGTCAGCATCTGGTCGACAACGATCAGAAGATCCAACTGTTTTTCCGGCGTTTTCTCTATGTATTTATACTGTTCCTTATGTGCAAGGCGGGAGGAAAGATCTTTTTTAAAGGCCGCGTGGGAAGCGATACCAAACTCCTGACCGTATCTCGCATTATAATCCTTTAAGATCTCGATCAGTCCATCTTCCTTCTCAAGTTCACTGCTCCCATCATTGTCAATACTGGCATCAAACAGACAGGTAGTCTTTAAATCCGGCATCTCCTTTTTGATCAGACGATAATACCGGATGGATTCCGGAATGCTGCTCGTCGCAAAAATTGCATGAAATTTTCCATTATGACTCAACGTGATCCAGTTTTCTTTCATGTCCTTTACTACCTGGTTCTGATGTTCCTCTGATCGATACTGGCTGTTTGGAAGGTAATCTTCGATCCCGCGGATCCATTTTCCGTCTTCTCCTTCATACCCTGCCATCCGGATTTTTGAGGGATCCAGATAATCATAAAAAATTTTTTCTTTTTCCGGATCCGAAACAGCCTCTGCCTCTGTGTCAGCCTTTACCTGATCCAGGGCAACCACTTTGCGGACATCGCGGTCGCGGAACGTCAGAACCTTGTATGGGTCAAAGCCCAGCACATTTTTATCCCGGATCCCGTCGGCAATGCTGTACCGGTGCAATTCATTTCCAAAGACATCCGTCTGTGCATTCCGTTTCTTTGCATTTTCCTCAAAAACAGGAGTTCCTGTAAAACCAAAGAAAATCGCTCGCGGGAATGTCTCTTTGATCACAGCCAGCATTTCCCCAAACGTGGACCGGTGTGCCTCATCGACGATAAAGACAATCCGTTTCCTTCCAATGATCTCCATGTCATTTGCATTTCGCCCGCCTTCTTCGTCTCGGATATTGCTCATTTTTTGGATGGAAGTGACGATCAGGGTGTCTTTGGACTCATCGCTCTTTAACTTAGTCAGCAGCACATATGTATTCTCCGTCGCCTGTACCGACTCATTCGCATCGGCAAATGCGCGGTATTCTTTTAAGGACTGTGTGCCAAGTTCAATCCGGTCCGTCAGAAATACAACTTTATCCGCATCATCCGAATTTGAGATCAATTGTGCCGACTTAAACGATGTCATGGTCTTTCCGGATCCGGTTGTGTGCCAGATGTATCCTCCGCGCTGCTTTCCGCTGTCCCATTTTGTTTTTGAGACAACATCCGAGATCGCATTCGCCGCATAGTACTGATAACTACGCATAACCTTTAAAATTCCGTCCGCGTCATCTGCAACCGTATAAAAACCGATCAGCTGATGTGCCATAGGGATCGAGAGCAATGACGATGCGATGAGCTTCCAGTCGTTGATCGGTTCGTTGTTGAAGTCCGCCCAGTGAAAATAGTAATCCGGATTGAATCTTCCATCTGGTCCCGGATTTGCAAAGTACAATGTCTCATCCGGATTCATCGCGACAAATACCTGGACAAGGGAAAATAATCCCGTAAATACGCCCTCGTGTGCATATTTTTCAATCTGATTGCATGCCTGGCTCACCGGAACACCGCTGCGTTTTAATTCGATATGGATCACAGGCATCCCGTTGATCAGAAGGAGAATATCCCCCCGCCTGTCATTCAACAGTTTGGATTTTCCACGGAATACCGGCTGTTCAACGATCTGATACCGGCTCTGTCCCGCTGCAATCTCCAGACGATCGTAAATTTTCAGGCTGATCTCTTTTCCAAAATGTACCTTGTCCTCCGGGTTATCCCGTTTTATGGATACTGTTTTTCCGTTGATAAACCCGTTCAGTTTCAGTGGTGTCCGCAGTTCCGTGATCTGCTCGATGATCTGCTGCATTTCCCCATCTGTCAATGGACAGTCTCCCAGCCGGTCAATCCCACGGTTATTGTCAAAAAGGATTTTTGCCCAGTTTTTTAACAGATCCTCCTCGGTCGGATACTTTAAGATCTGATCCTCCCATCCTTTTGTAGTCAGAATCTGGATCAGGGCATTCTCAAAATCTGATTCTCGTTGAAACATCATCGTTTTTTGCCTCCTTTTTGCGTGTGTTTGGTCGGGAAAAACAGGGATTTGGGGGATGGGGAGTGGGACTTACGCTGATGAAGGGTGATAAGATGATCGAGGTTCTGGAAATAAAATCCTATTTTTTCTTGTTCTTCCATATCTTGTGGAACAACCATATCTGCATTTTTCACAACATCTGAATTTACAGATTCAAAAGTTGAACCAGCAGCCATCTTTTTCCAATATCCGTTAGAATCCATTTTTACAAGAGACTGATACAGGAATTCATTTCCCTTAATTCCAGCAACACCTCTACCAAGTATAACATCATATGCTGTTTTTCCCATAGCTCCTGCCGGCGCACGGACACTCATAATCAAATCCCCTGCCTGTGCCGTCTTTGTTTTTTGAGTAGTCCAAATTCTTGGATTTACCCAACCATCTTTTAAATCAGCATTTCCCTGAACTAAAATATAGTCACTTGGTTCTTCACTATATGTTGATCCATCTGGCGATTGTCCCATTGTAATTTGGCACATGTCTCCCAACTTACGCTGTTCCCAAGCATCCGTCTTTTTCGCCCATTTTCCTGTCTTTTACTGCCCGGAATGATGTCTGATCTGATCCCGCACCATCATTAATGCGTACCCAAGCAAATTTTGACCACGCCACATAGACGGATCAAGCCGTTTTGGATCGTCCATCGCAAGTCCGATTCCCCAGATCCGGTCTTTGACGGCACATTCTGCCAAAATTGCATCCCCGGTACTCAACAATTGTTCACAAAGTTCCGAATTCTGCGAAAATTTTTCGTTCAGTCCTTCATATACCACCATCTGTCGGATCCCGCTCCAGATCGAATCCTCATATCCTGCTACCATCCGCCCGAGTTCCTTGATCGTTGCAGCATCTTCCGTTGCAAGGATCTTTTCTGCGATCTCATGATCCTGAAACCACACAGCTTTCCGGTACATCATAAACTGCTCCATCGATGTGAAGCAGATCCCGTCCACAACAAATTTTGATGGATACCAGTTGCTGAAAGCTCCATACTCCTCATCCGGATTGTGGAATCCTATCACGCGCATCAGACCTGCCCCACTTTCCGGACTGCAAGCTCCAGTTCCAGATCGTGCAGTCCATAGTATGCTTTTTCAAGAAAATCCAGGGGAATCTTCTTCACTAACTCCGCACTCGGAATATTGTAATACCACTGATAATACGCATAAAATTCACCGATCCAGTCCGGCATAAATCCACCGATCGACTTTCCCGGCTTCATCCGGTACTGTTCTGTCTCCGTAAAATAATCCCAGAGTTCTCTGGCATCCATGGTATTGACATATGCCTTCGCCTCGTCGATACTCTTTCGTGTTTTACTGGACATATACGCCTTAATAAAGTCTCCTGTATCTTTGTCTGGAAACGACTGTGCAACAAGATCAAACAGTTTTCCCTGATTTTCCACTACATCTTCCAGATATGCATCGGAATATGCCCTCATATCCATCACCTCTCAAGCAGCGTACTAAATACGTTTGTTACCGTATTTGCATCCGAATTTACCAGATCCCGCATCTTTTTTCGTGCCATTATATCTCTTGCGTTATATCGGTCATTGAATTCTGTGTACTCGACGATTTCCAGCTCATCTTTTAATTCATGCAGTCCGGCATACGCCCGTTCTGTCTTGATACAGTATTGGATTCCAAGACCACCGAGAGATAACAGTTCTTCCAGAATGTCAACATCGATATTGTCACGCACAAACTCTTTCGCGATGTAAAAGTAGGACGCATTCGCTCGCCAGCCTTTGATCACGTCGTACGTTTCCGTGTCGATTCCATATTTATCAATGAACTTTGATGCCAGCATCCGGTAACGTTTGGAATCCGCCGCATCCCTGTGTTTCATCAGCTCAGCCAGCCATGCGAGAACATTTTTTTCCTGAAAATCCAGAATTTTCAGTCCATCGCACTCCAGTTCGTACTTGTGGACCCAGCCGTTTTTCTCATTTGGTCTGCACACTGCCCATTCTTTTGCCAGTTCGATGTTCTCTGTCAGGTAAAATCCCCGTCCGTAATCATGTTTATCATCTCCACCACCAAACTTCGGGGTCACGATCCGGTCCGGAGTGCCATGGTACAATGTAATTTTCTTCATTTTTCACAGCTCCTCCCTAAACAAACATCTTTTCCAGCATTGATTTCTTGATTATTTGCAGTTTTTCGAGCTCACGCTGATGAAGGGTGATAAGGTGGTCAAGGTTACGGAAATAAGCTCCAATTCTTTGTTGCTCTGCCAATTCTGAAGGAACTTGAATTTCAGTTTCTCCAAAAGTGGTCTTATTTACAATTGGTACTGCCTGATTAGTTGCTATAGCTTTTATACTTCCAGATATATTTTCTAATGACGTAAAAATAAAATCATCATCAAAGTTATCATAAGGTTCAACAGCATTTATTTGCTGATTTGTTGTTGATTCTTGGCTTGTTTGTGCCACTTTTCCTATCGTTGAACCTATGCTCACAAAAAGAGAAGCTCTCTCTCTTATCTTGCGGCCTTGGTCGAATCCTTTTTTTGTAAGTGTAGTTATTGTTTCATCAACATAACGATTTCCTTGTATATCAGCAGGACTAACAAATAGAAATTCTCCACCATAATTATCACTAATACTTGTTTTAGGAGTTGAACCTGTAATAATATTACCGATTTCAGCAACCTTACGCTGTTCCCAAGCATCCGTAAATCCCTTAAAACGCACTTCCGGAATATTCTGACTATTTTGAGGGAACATTTTTTCAAGCATAGATTTTTTGATCAGCTGTAATTTATTGCACTTACGCTGATGAAGGGTGATAAGGTGGTCGAGGTTGGAAAAGTATTCTCCAATTCTCTGTTGTTCTTCCTCTGATGGAATCATAAATTCCATTTTTGAAAACATATAACCAGTTATCTGGTTAATAGTCGCTCCCATATTCTTCGCAATCTCATTCTCAAATGCCGATGTATCAAGTAATGCATTTATAAAAGAAGAATGTCCAGAACGAATTCCACTCATAAACGCTCCAATTACTGTATTTGGCATGGAAGCCTTTATTTGCGCGTGTTTTCCAATGAGTGCACGAGAACCATTTCTTACAACAACGATAATATCCCCTTCTTGCACATTCTCGGATGTAACAACTTTATCACTTACATACACATTATCAGCATCTACAATTTCTCCATTTTTGACATTAGAAGATCTTAACACCAAGGTTCCTGTTTCTTGAACATCGTCTGGTGTATAGGTCAAACCATTAAAAAATGAAACAAATTCAGGAAGCTTACGCTGTTCCCAATCATCACAAAATCCCTTAAATCGAATTGCCGGTTTTTTCTTATTTTCCATGATTATTCCCCCAACAGCAACGATTTAAACTCGCGGAGTCCCTTGAGATCGTACTCGCTTCCATCCAGATCATCCATCATCTTTGCAAGTTCCTTCTCGGTCTCCCGGATCTCGTTTTCCAGGTCGAAGAACGTAGTCTCGTACTTACTCTGCAGTTTCTGGATTTTTCTGACCAGTTCATCTACGATCGAATCCGGCAGACAGGAAAGTTTTTCCGTGAGCGGATCGATCCACTTTAACTCAAGAAGTTCCAGAACTTCTTCCTCTGTCAGAGCTTCAATTTTCTCTTTCGTCCTGATCTCCAGTTCTGCTCTTCCCGTTTTGATCACATCCCTGAGTTTTTTCTCCTGTTTTCCGGTATTTTCCGCTTCCGAGAAGATCTTTCGAACTCTCCGGCTGTCCTCCGCATCATCCTTCTTTAACTCTTTCAGCTTTTTGCTGACCTCCTTCAGGACAAACGCATCGCCTTCTTCCGAAAAGCATTCTTTAAATGTTTCCTTGTCCTCCTCCGTCAGCTCCTCAAGAAGTGTCTCGTACTCGCCCGGGATCTCAGCAAGGCTGCTTTCCAGTGCCTTCAGAGCATCTGCCTCCGCTTTCAGGTACGTCTTTTGTACCAGCTCAAACGGGATCACATGTCCGACCCAGCCATCCTGAATTTCCTGTTCCTCATTTCCCTTCTTTTTGATGATCAAGTGCGGATCTACCTGCTTTGCCGCCGCAAATCCTTCCGTCTGGATAATCTCAAGGTCAAGGGAAATTCCCTGCCACTGGTCATCGAGCAGCTGATAAGCCTCATATCGGTCGATCAGCGGAATTGCAGTCAGGCGTTGAAACATATCATCACTCAGAATCTTCTCTGTCCTGGCGATCTCCAACGTTTCCATCTGTCCGATCAGGATTTCTTTCAGATATCCCGGAAATGATGCAAACGCATTCCGGTATTTCTCCTCAAATTCACATATGTCTAAATTTGATTTGATCGCAGACCGGATTTCAGATACAGCCACTTCGACATAAGGAGAATCATGATCCGTAAAAAGCTCTCTTCTCAGCTCCGGAAATGCATCCCAGTATTCCTTCATTTCATCCAGCTCTGTCTTCGGGATTCCCCCAAACATGGACGCATAGACATCCCAGTGTTCTGCCGCGTCAGAAGAATCGATATACCGCGGGATATTCAGGTTGTAATCATTGTTCCGGATCTCCTCGCGGCTGACGTTTCTTGAAAATTTCGGAACATCCATACGTCCGGTAAATGTGTCTGCAATACGTTTGATATCGGATGCCCTTAATTTATTGTTTTTTCCCTCTTTTGTAAATCCTTTCGATGCATCCACGATCAGCACATCCGTATGCTCTCTTTTTTGACGGAGCACCATAATGATCGTCGGGATCCCGGTCCCATAGAAAATATTCGCCGGCAGACCGATGATCGCATCGATATGGTTGTTTTCGATCAGGTTTTTGCGGATTTCTCCTTCTTCTCCTCCGCGGAACAGGACTCCGTGCGGAAGTACGATCGTCATGATCCCATCCGGTTTTACATGGAACAGGTCATGCAGCAGGAATGCATAATCTGCCTTGCTCTTCGGTGCAACTCCAAAACGGGAATATCTCGGATCATTCTCCTTATTGGTCGGATCCCATGCCTGTGAATACGGCGGATTGGAGACAACTGCATCGACATACAGCGGGTCGTACGTATTGACCGGATCATTATCATCAAAGTACGGCCAGTCTTCCTCCAGGGTATCTCCATTTCTGGTGATAATGTTTGACGGATCAATTCCGCGCATCACAAGGTTCATTCTCGTCAGGTTGTAGGTGTTCTCCTTCAGTTCCTGCGCATAATATTTGATTCTTTTGGAATCGGCCATATATTTTGCTGCACTCTGACCAATATTGATCAGCAGGGAACCGGACCCGCTCGTCGGATCATAGATCCGGATCTCCTCTTTTCCTCTGAGATGGCTCGCGACAATTTCCGACATCAGCAGGGAGACTTCATGCGGAGTGTAGAATTCTCCCGCCTTTTTCCCCGCATTTGCCGCAAATTTTTCGATCAGGTATTCATAGATAAATCCAAGAACATCATATCCCTGTTTTCCGTCCATCGGGATGTCCTTGATCAGACCAAGGAGTCCGCTGATTGCTTTTGTCTGCGTTCCGGAACTGTCTCCAAGCTTTGAGAGTCCCGTCTGCAGTGTATCAAAAATCTTGTCAAACACGTTTTTATGCGTTGCAGAGATCAGACGGCTGAACGCAGAGAGTGCGTCTCTCACATTGGAGACATCAAAATTTTTTCCCATTTTCAGCCATGTGGAAAAAAGGTTTTCATATGAGATAAAATATCCAATATTCTCCTGCACCCATTCCACCGTCTCCGGATCATCTTCCGACAATGTTTTTAAATATTCGTCATCACAATCGTTTTCCTTTAAGAACTGGACTTCTTTATCGGAAAGATATTTATAAAAAATAAAACCGAGGATAAAGTCCTTATATTCTCCGGCCTCGATCTTCGACCGCATCTGGTTTGCGGAAGCCCAGATTTTCTGGGCGAGCTGCTGTTTATTCATAATGTCGATTCATCCCTTTCTCTCACTCCCAGTAAGAGTGCAGACTGCTGTGTCCAGTATACCATACGAGCGAAAATATTCCAAATAAAAAGAATATGCCTCGACACATCAAAAAAGTTGAGCAGAAAATGCCCCCGTAAAGTTCGGACTTACGCATTTCGCTGCTCAACTTGGTTTTAATCTTATCAGGAAAATATGTTCATTTCGTGAAAACTTTTACACTTTTTTGTGTCCGCTTTTATTCTCCGGACCGTCGGATAGCTCTGTTTCATATTTACCGTTCGTTTCCCACAGCAGGGAACGAAAGAACCTGGAAACTCACCTCTTCCGCATCCGTCGTTTTTTAGAATGAACTTCCTATTCGATCATCACACTGTTCAGGACCGCGTCTCCTTCGCTTCCGGGTTCAATGCTGACCTCGGAGATCAGGAGTGACAGCCATCCGCCGCCAGGCAGCTCTCCGTAGTACTCGGTCCACTCCATGCCTACATATTTGTAGGTACGCCCTGACAGTTCGATTCCTCCCACCGTGCGAGGAGCGATTTCCTGCAGATTCTCGAATTTATCCTTATACCTATCGATCGTCTCCATCGATTCCTTCAGATAAAATTCGATTCTCGGATCCCCTGAGAACAGATACGTCGGATCCGTTAGTTACACACTGGATCCGGAAAAAGGGCTCCTCCATGTGGATGCCTCCGGCAGCTACGATCCGGATACCTCCGGCGATTATTACCCGGCACCGCGCATGACCTGCTGGAAATCTTCCGGAAATGGAACATGGTTTTTCTATGATGCCAGAGGAAATAAACTGATCAACGGGATCTCCACAGACGGCTGGTATACCGGCGCAGATGGCCAATGGCGCCAGGAACTCGGTATGGCCTGCTTTGCTCCAGGTATCTATCGGAGTTTTTATGTAAACGAGAACACAGAAAATGAAAAATGGGAATTCAGTGTCTATACCAGTATGAGCTGGGAGGAGTGGACGCTTCACGGTCCCTCCGACAAACGGGAGGATCAGTTTGTCCGGGAAAAAAATAAGCCGCACAGTCCTGTATTTCAGGACCATGCGGCTTATAAACGTCTGTATCGGAATACAAACTTTTATTATTTGCCCATCTGTTTAGCAACTTCCTCAGCGAAGTTCTCTTCCTTCTTCTCAAGACCTTCACCAGTCTCGAAACGAACGAAGCTCTTGAGCTCGATGTTAGCACCATTCTCTTTTGCAACCTGTGCTACGTACTGAGCTACAGACTGCTTGCCGTCCTCTGCTTTTACGTAAACCTGGTCTAAGAGGCAGATCTCTTTCATCTCTTTGTTGATACGTCCCTGGATCATACCCTGGATAACCTTCTCCGGCTTGGATGCTTCCTTCGGATCGTTCTGGATCTGAGCCATAAGGATGGATTTCTCATGCTCGATGAAGTCTGCGCTTACCTCGTTACGGCTTGTGTATTTCGGATTA
>OGZX01000617.1_pt1 | contig 41438 bp, 52 predicted proteins | sample 1576881 | NCBI WGS metagenome assembly OGZX01 (sample SAMEA3541542, study PRJEB24748) | human gut metagenome | biome: human gut; feature: human-associated habitat; material: faeces | place: China | collected 2012 | reverse complement strand
ATATCATGCACTCTTAAAATTTTCAGTACTGGTCTGAATTCACAGGCCCATTATAGTCAGCCTGAGCGAGAAAGAAAAGGAACGGTATGATGAACTGAAGAAATCCCTGGTGCTGGAACTTCCAGGCGGCGAGGTTACAGCCGCCAATGCCGCGTCGCTTACCTTGAAACTTTCGCAGATGGCGAACGGCGCCATTTATACAGATGACAAGGAGGTGGTGACCATCCATGACCGGAAGCTGGATGCCTTGGAAGACCTGGTGGAAAGCGCCAACGGGAAACCGGTCCTGGTGGCCTATTGGTTCAAGCACGATAAAGACCGCATCCGTAAGCGGATGGAAGCCAGGGAGTTGAAGGAATCGCAGGATTTCGCCGACTGGAACGAGGGAAAGATACCCGTGGCTCTTATCCATCCGGCTTCTGCCGGACACGGGCTGAACCTTCAGCAGGGCGGTTCCATCCTGGTCTGGTTCGGCCTGACCTGGAGCATGGAGCTGTACCAGCAGACTAACGCCCGGCTCTGGCGGCAGGGGCAGACGGACAAGACGGTCATCATACAGCACATCGTAGCCAAGAGCACGATTGATGAGCGCATCCTGAAAGTCTTGGAACACAAAGACGGAACCCAGTCTGCACTGATCGAGGCGGTGAAAGCTGACCTGGGGATAACGGATACGGGAAAGGATGGTATAATAAAATGAGCGAAGAAATCAAAGGGGAAATGGATTATATGCAAGTGAAAGCCTACCTGGAACAGGCAAGGAATATCAATATCCAGATCGACAGCAAGCTGGAACAGGTATCAGCACTACGGCAACTGGCGAGAAAAGCAACATCTACCTTAAGATTGGTACCACCAAGTGGTACTCCCAATCCGCACCGCTTGGAAGATACGATTATCCGGATGATGGATCTGGAACGTGAAGTGGATGAAGAGATTGACAGGTTAGTGGATTTAAAGGCCGAAATTATGAAAACAATCGGTCAGGTGCCGAATGATCGGGAAAGGGTGGTGTTGGAGCTACGTTACTTGGCCTTTAAAGATTGGGCGTCGATTGCAGGAACATTGAAACTGAATGTACGGTAGGTATACCGGATGCACGAAGAAGCGTTAAAAAATATAGGCCATTTCTAAAATCGTGATAATATGGATTGAGGATAAGGAGAAACTATCATGAGTGTATTTGTTTTTCGAATCAATTATGATGAGGATTTTCAAAAAGTGCGTCAGGAAATTCTGCAGGGACGCCTCCACCAGGGCTGGGGGGCCGATGGCATGCGAATTGATGTGGAAGAAAAGGATTTTTTGCAGGCATGGAACAAGGTCTGGACAAATGACGGTTCAGATTCAGAAAAAAGCAGGCGCTATAGAAACCTTCGTATTATGCTGGAAATCAAACCTGATGATTTGATTATCGTGCCAAAAGTCAGTCTGCGTAAGGAAAAAAATAATCCGTGCCGTAGCTTTTCCATCTTAAAGTGTGTAAAGCCATATGATTTTAAAATTCCTGACGGTTGGGATGATTTCGGGAATTTCATTACAGTGAGACCGCTTTTCAGCTGTCCATATAATGCAAATAACGAGGCAAGAATTATTTCTACAAAATTTAAGGCCTATCAATCGCCCATTAATCATGTTTGGAATAATGATTTTATTGAAGCAGTGGGCGTTTTGATCAGCTTATTTAAAAAAGATCCTGATGCAATTGCTAATCCCAACACTTCATTGATTGATCATCTTAATACTGCAACAAAAAAGACAAGAGATGAATATTTAAATGATATAGTCAAACAAATGGTGAAGTGGGATTCCCATACCTTTGAAGATATCATTGCAAAGCTGTTTGAGAAAAATGGTTATGCTGTTATCGCCAAGAATCAGCATGAAGATGGGGGCGATATTGATATTGTCCTATCTGCGGTTCAGAACAACTCTTTGCTGGATGCTATCAGCAATATCAATACAGGGAATGCAATCTTCCCCAGAATCTGTATCCAGGCGAAAAAGAAAGAAGGAACAGATGCAGATGATCTGCATGGTGTGAAACAGTTAATCCTTATGAAGGATAAGGAAGAATATCAGAACTCTATCTTTATTGTCATTAATTCTGAAAAAGAGTTTTCAAATGATGCTAAGGAAAAAGCAGGAAAAGCAAATATTATTTTGCTGAATGGATATCAATTCGCCAATTTGCTGGTTCGTTATGATGTCGAGCTTGGACTTTGATCTGGGCAATGCGTTTTTATCTAAAAAGGAAATACTGAAGGAATATATTACTGAAGGCCTGAACCGTAGATATGGATGTGATATTCCTGAGCAAATTAATTCCCGTCTGACGCTTGAGCGAAAGAAACTCGAGCAGAATTCTCAAAACATCGATATTTTTCTTGCGGCAAAGTGACTTCTCGAGAGATGTTAGCTGAAAATTTGGCAATATATCTTTCATGTCGCTGTGGGGAGTGTTCAGTTTGCTAATCTCCTTGGCTTTACGAAGCTAGATCCCCTTTGTATATGGCTTTGATGGCAGAAGGGGGCGTTTAATAAGAAAATTGGGCTTCTAAAACAGAGTTTTTAGAGGCTCCTTATAGAAATTCCCAGTAATTGTCAGTAAGTGTCACGTAAACAGCACTAGATGTCAGTACTATCTGCGTGGTATAGTATAATCAGCAAGAAAAGAATGAGGGACCGTGGTTTAAAAGCCATCGGTCCTTTTTTGATGCCGGAGATGATACGAATGCCAAGAAGACCACAGACACCGTGCAAGTATCCGGGATGCCCAAGGCTGGTGCCGTATGGGAGAAAATATTGTGACGAACATGAACAGCAGTGCCAGGGCGAACGGAAGAACGCGGTGCTGCGCGGCTACGGGAGAGAGTGGCAGAAAGCCAGGAAGTTCTTTCTGAATCGTCATCCATGGTGTGTCCGATGCAAAAAGAAAGGACGGCTCGTCCCGGCAACGGTCGTGGATCATATCAAGCCGCATCGCGGCGACCCGGACTTGTTCTGGGACGAAAAGAACTGGCAGACTTTGTGCAAGAGCTGCCATGACCATAAGACGATGACCGAAGACCGGGACATCGAGTACAGGTACTGAAAACAAGTGGGGCGGGGGGATGTCAATCTCTGCAGCCCTTCCGCCCATGACCGCCGCCCCCTCAAATGGGAAAAAACGCGAAATTCATAAGGGGGGATATAAGGACGGTCTTCAACCGAACATCAGGCAGCTCCAGGCTTCTGGCCCGGGGCTTTTTTATTGCCAGGAAGAAGGGAACCTTCATGAATGACTGCCAGCGCAGGCAGATTGAAGCCATGCGGAAACAGGGGATGGGATACAAGGCCATCGCCCGGGAAACGAAGCTGTCACGGGACAGCGTACGGAATTATTGCCGCTGGCATCATCTGAACGGATACGGAGCCGCCATCGCCGCGGCATCCAGAAAGGAAACAGTGTATGAAGACATCGGATATGGAATGGAAAGTCCTGCCCATCGGCCAGCTGAAGCCTGCGGCATATAACCCCAGGAAGCAGCTGAAGCCCGGTGACAAGGAATATGAAAAGATCAAGAACTCCATCCAGGAGTTCGGCTATGTGGAACCCGTCATTGTCAACTACGACATGACCGTCATCGGCGGGCATCAGCGCCTGACAGTGCTGAAAGAACTGGGCTATGAAGAAGTCCAGTGCGTGGTTGTCCATATCGAAGACGAACACAAGGTCAAGGCCCTCAATATCGCGCTCAATAAAATCACCGGCGCCTGGAACGAACAGCTCCTGGCCGACCTCATCGTGGATTTGCAGAGCGTTGATTTCAATGTAGACCTGACGGGTTTCGAAGCACCGGAAGTGGAGCAGCTCTTTTCCAAAGTCCACAATAAGAAGGTGAAAGAAGATGATTTCGATGTGGACGGAGAACTGGAATAGCCGGCTATGGCCAAGGCAGGGGATATCTGGCTCCTGGGGGAACACCGTGTCATCTGCGGCGATGCCACGCTGCCGGAAACCTACACACGGCTGATGGACGGCAAGAAAGCAAATTTGGTGCTGACGGATCCTCCGTACAATGTGGATGTGGAAGAAACGGCCGGGAAAATCAAGAACGACAATATGCCGGACGATAAATTTTATCAGTTCCTGTTCAGCGCTTTCGTCAACATGGAGCAGAACATGGAACGGGATGCATCCATCTATGTGTTCCACGCCGATACGCAGGGGCTGAACTTCCGCAAGGCCTTCAAGGACGCAGGCTTCTACCTGTCCGGCTGCTGCATCTGGAAGAAGAACGCCCTGGTCCTGGGCCGCAGTCCGTACCAGTGGCAGCACGAGCCGTGCCTGTTCGGCTGGAAGCTGAACGGGAAACACCAGTGGTATTCCGACCGCAAGCAGACAACCATCTGGGAATATGACCGTCCGAAAGCCAGTAAGGAACATCCGACCATGAAGCCCGTGGCGCTCATGGCCTATCCTATACAGAACTCGTCCATGAGCCACTGCATTGTCCTGGACCCATTCCTCGGCTCCGGCTCCACGCTTATGGCCTGCCAACAGACAGACCGCATCTGTTATGGCATCGAGCTGGACGAGAAGTTCGTCGATGTCATCGTGAAGCGGTATATCAGCGAGTGCGGGAGTGAAGGCGTGTTTATACTGCGTGGGAATGAGAAAATTACTTATGATAAAGTGCAAGAATGACTTGCTATTATCGGCGTTCAGAGTGATATATGTACTAGCAAAACAAGGAGGTACATAGACCATGACAATCCAGACGAACCTGAACGACCGCAAGGAACTGGCCAGACGGCTGATTCCTTTCAACCATAACGAAAAGCTTCATTACACCGGGACGCCGGCCTTTGCCTACGAAGGGCAGGGCTTCCGCATCCTTCGCAGCGGCGATATCGAATGTGACGATGGAAAGACAGAAGCCGCCATGATTGGTTTTCTCCAGCAGGAAGGCATCCTTCCGCAGCCGGAAGCGGCGCAGAAATCCCGACCACAGCAGGGCGAAGAACCTGAACAGGAAACGAATCCGGATGTGATGGAAATCACGATTCCGGCTGACGGCATGGACGGGGCGCAGATGCGCAACCTGGTCTTCATGCTCCATGCCCAGCAATATCTTCTGAATCGGGCTGCGGGGCATGAAAATATCCAGGTGCCGGACAAGCTGATTGAAGACCTGAAAGAGGAACCTGTGACAGACAGGACTTCATTCTTTGCGGTCTACCAGAACTACAGCAAGGAAGGGAAAGGATTCCTGATTGCTGCAGAAACAGTGACATTCTGTTTGGCCGCGACAGACAACGCCGTGAAGAACCGTGCTTTGATTGAACTGACGGCCTTCATGGTTGGCGCGGCGAAAAAGGCGAAACGAATCAATCCTGTCACTCGGAAACCGGAGAATGAGAAATACTATCTGCGGATGTGGCTCCTGCGCATCGGCATGGGAACTAAAGCCAGTCACGAATCGCGCATGGCCCTGCTGAAAGGCCTAAACGGATGGAGCGCTTTCCGCACAGAAGCGGATGCCAAAGCCCACGCCGAACGGCAGAAGGAACGCCGGAACCAGAACACATAAACCCTCAATTTAATTCACAATTATTCTCAAAAATACTTACTATTATGTGCCTTTAGAGTGATATATAGTGTACCGAAAGAACACACGCACACATAGAAAGGACAGAGATAATTATGAAAACACTGCACTTTGGAATCGAAATGGAAATGACAGGGATTACGAGAAACCGGGCGGCCAGCCTCATGGCCAGATTCTTTGGAACGGAAAGCCGGCACGAAGGCGGAGCCTACGATACCTACACCGCAAGGGATGACCAGGGGCGGAAATGGAAAGCCATGAACGATTCCAGCCTGGTTCCGCAGAAAAAGGTGGACGGCGAAATCATGGACGCTTCCAACCATTACCGCACGGAAGTGGTCAGCCCCATCCTTTCCTACGAAGACATCCCGAAGCTGCAGGAACTGGTGCGGACGCTCCGCAAGGCCGGGGCCTTTGCCAACAAGTCCTGCGGCATCCACATCCACGTCGGAGCCGAACGGTTCACGGCAAAGACACTGCGGAATCTGGTGAACATCATGGCGAGCAAGGAAGATATGATTTACCGCGCCCTCCAGATTAACCCCTCGCGGGAAAGCCGGTACTGCCGGAAGACGAACACCACATTCCTCAAGGATCTCAACCGGAAAAAGCCGGATACGCTGGACGGCATCGCCGACCTCTGGTATCAGGAAGCGCCATACGGACGGAACTACCACTACAACAGCACCCGCTACCATGGGCTGAACCTGCATGCCACTTTCACCAAAGGGACCGTCGAGTTCCGCCTTTTCAACGGCACTCTCCACGCCGGCGAAATCAAGGCCTACATCCAGTTCTGCCTTGCGGTCGCCCATCAGGCCCTCACACAGAAGAAAGCCTCGGCACGGAAAACCGAAACGGACAATGAAAAATACGCATTCCGGTGCTGGATGCTCCGGCTGGGACTTATCGGCGACGAATTCAAGACCTGCCGGCTCCACTTCCTCAAACACCTCACGGGCAACTCTGCATGGCGCAACGCCGCTTGAAGGGAATAGCCTCACGGGCAGCTTCGGCTGCCCTTGGGGTGGTAGAAGGGCATTCCCTTCAGAAAGGATGAGAGCGATGAATAAAAAAATCTACATTGCCTACGGCAGCAACATGAGTGAAGCGCAGATGACGCAGCGGTGCCCCGATGCCACCCTTGCGGGGACAGGACGGGTAAATGGGTATGAACTGCTTTTCAAAGGCTCCCTGACCGGATGCTACGCCACTATCGAGAAAAAGGCGGATGCCTTCGTGCCGGTCGTCCTCTGGCGCATTTCGGCAGCAGATGAACGGCGGCTTGATGCATATGAAGGATTCCCGCGGTTCTACTATAAGAAAACAATCCCTGTCGAAACGGACGGCAACACAATCCACGGTCTGGTGTATATCATGCATGAGGAGCGGAGATTTGGGGAACCGGGCGATTGGTATTACCAGAATATGGAACGGGATTACCGCAAGTTCGGTTTCGACCTTGCCATCCTGCGGAAAGGGCTGACGGAAAGCCGGGTAAGGACGAAGGGCGCACGGGTACGGCTGATCTTTATGGATGATGTGCAGGCACCACCTGCAGGTACCGAAGGCACCGTCCAGTATGTCGATGATGCCGGAACCATCCATGTGCAGTGGGATACGGGCGGAAGCCTCGGTCTGGTACCCAATGCCGATGAATGGGAATTAGTCGAATAAAATGCATAAATAATCGAAAAATGACTTGCTATTATGTGCCTTTAGAGTGATATATATACATGACAAAGGGGACAAGCCCCAAAGAAAAAGCACATGAAAGCGAGGAAAAAACGATGAGAACAATCATTACACTGGATGGAAAGAAAATCAGCAAAAAAGCAGCCTGCGAAATGTTTGGAAAGGAAGACATGGACAAACGGATACGGGAAGCCAAAGAAGTCTTTTTCGAAGACCCAAATGAAGAAAGCAGCTGGTGGATGGGAAGCGGGATGCTGACCATTGAGTTTCGGTAAACTTCCGAACAATAAGGGGCCGATAGCAGGCCCCTTTTCTCGTAGAAAAATGCATAAATAATCGAAAAATGACTTGCTATTATGTGTCTTTAGAGTGATATATATACATGACGAAGGGGGAAGCCCCAAAGAACAAGCACATGAAAGCGAGGAATTTACCATGACAAACATTTACGCACTCCGCAACCATTTCGAACTCCACGAATACAAGACAGCCATTACAAGAGCTGATTTCGAAGCCCATTTCAAAGCCACGAAGGAAAAGGTGACCTTCACTTTTGGAGGCTGGGATGGCAAAAGCTATCACGGTGAAAGCCGCACCGCAAGGGGTTACCGGACAGATATAAAAGGCTACGAAGATGTCAGGTTTATCAAAGTGGGGAAAGGGCTTCATTACATCGAGGATGATCTCCCAATTCTTGAAGAAGCGACCGGGGAAACTCACCCGAGTGCCGAATGGCTGGTCGATGTCCTGAAAAGCGCACGATAAGGAAAACCTGAAGACGGGGCCGAAAGGCCCTGTTCCTTGTTATGAAATAAAATACATAAATAATCGAAAAATGGCTTGCTATTATGTGCCTTTAGAGTGATATATATACATGACGAAGGGGGAAAGCACCAAAGAAAAAGCACACGAAAGCGAGGAAGCTGCGATGACAAGATTTGAAAAAGACTACCATGAAATGCTGAAGGGAGCAGGGCGGTACATCCTGAAAAAACGGATGGAAGAAATCAAGGAACTGAAGAACGAACAGCGGTCCTGCAAGAACCGTTTCCGGTTCCAGTGCATCTGCCAGACTCTCAACCGGCTGGAACGGGAATACGAAGCCCTCGAAGGACTTTACTGAGGCATCTGGTATTTTTTGCAGAAAAATAAGAGGAGACCGCAGTTGCGGTATTCTCTGTTGTACAGCCCGTAAAGGCTTTTTTTATTGGGAGGTGAGCGCCATTGGCTGTACGAGGAAGGAAACCGAAACCGACAGCACTCAAGGTGCTGGAAGGAAATCCCGGCCATCGACCGCTCAACAAGAAAGAACCGCTGCCTAAGGGACGGCTGCCCCGTTGTCCGGATTGGCTGGAAGACGATGCCAAGAAGGAATGGAAACGCCTGGGAAAAGTCCTCGCGGAGATGGGGATGCTGACCAATCTGGATATGATGGCCTTTGCCGGATACTGCCAGGCGTATGCCCGGTGGAAAGGGGCCGAAGAGTTCATCACCCAGCATGGGGATATGGTGCGGACGCCGAACGGATACCTGCAGCAGGTGCCTCAGGTGTCCATCGCCCAGACGAACCTTAAAATCATGCTGAAGTTCTGTGAGCAGTTCGGCCTGACTCCGTCTGCCCGGAGCCGCATGATTGGGGAAGAAAACGGGGCAGAAACAGAAAAGGATGAAATGGAACTGCTGCTAAGGGGGTGACAAGTTTGGCGTTTGTATATAAGTCGTCAGCGTTCATGCTGCCGGATTCCCATTATGATAAAGAAAAGGCCGACCGGGCCGTCGCTTTTATCGAGAATCTCTGTCATACCAAAGGAAAATGGGCCGGGAAACCTTTCCTGCTCCTGCCCTGGCAGGAACAGATCGTGCGTGATTTGTTCGGTATCGTGAAGGAAGACGGGAAACGGCAGTTCCTGACGGCCTATATAGAGATACCAAAGAAGAACGGGAAACAGCTCGCATTAGACACGCCGATTCCAACCCCGGCCGGGTGGAAAACCATGGGAACCCTTGCCATTGGGGATTGCGTTTTCGATGAGCGGGGAAAGCCCTGTCATGTGGTGGCGAAAAGTCTGATAGATGACACGGAGCAGGCCTATGAGCTGATTTTTCGTGATGGCGGACGGATTGTGGCCGGTGAACGGCATTTGTGGGATGTGGAATACATTCATGGAAAGACAAAGCCAAAACGCTGGACAACAGGCGAGATTTACCGTCGTACCCGAAAGTATCGTGAAACGTTCAGTGACAACCGTTCCATCATACGGATTCCCGTAAATGCTCCTTTACATCTTCCAGAGGCAGACCTTCCTGTAGACCCGTATCTGTATGGCTACTGGCTGGGAAATGGCTGCGCTACGAAGCCGGAAATCACTGTCCGGGATTGCGACGTGGATGACCTTATTTCATTCATCCCCTATCTGCTGCATAACCGGTATCCACAGGCCTGCGGTGGCAGTGAAATCCTGGTATATAAGGAACTGAAGAAAATTCTGGTGCCGCACTTCAGGGAAAAGGTCATCCGGCCGGAATACCTGCGGTCATCGGAACATCAACGTTGGGAACTGCTGCAGGGACTCATGGATTCCGACGGCTGTGTAAGTGTCGTCAAAGGCCAGAGCATCTACGTCAGTACCATCCAGCAATTGGCAGAATCGGTACAGGAACTCCTGTGGTCATTAGGTATCAAGAACTCTCTGACCACCTGCCCGTCCACCCGTTATGGGAAGCCGACAGGGGAAACACTATATCAGATCCGGTTCACAGCCTTTACCGACCAGCCGGTCAGCAAACTTCATCGGAAAAGCATCCGCAGACAGGAACGTGTGAAACAGACACGCTCCTGTTTTCATTATCTGAAAGAAATTCGGATGCTTGCTTGTAAAGTCAAAATGCAGTGCATCCAAGTGGACAGTCCGTCCCATTGCTACCTGGCCGGGCGGAATATGGTCAAAACGCACAACAGCGAGCTGGCTGCCGCTATTGTCTTATATCTCCTGTATGCTGACAATGAACCGAGCGCGGAAGTCTATGGCGCTGCCTGTGACCGCAACCAGGCGTCTATCGTATTCGATGTAGCCCGGCAGATGGTGGAGATGAGCCCGGCTCTGATGCGCCGTTCCAAGATACGGTCGGCAGGGAAGCGGATCATCAACTACCGCAACGCCGGGTTTTATCAGGTGCTTTCCGCTGAAACTGGCACAAAGCATGGATTGAATGTTTCAGGTCTTGTCTTTGATGAAATCCACGCACAGCCAAACCGGAAGCTCTACGATGTCCTGACCAAAGGATCCGGTGATGCCCGGGAGCAGCCGCTCTTTTTCATCATCACCACAGCCGGCAACGACAAGAACAGCATCTGCTATGAACTGCATACCAAGGCATTGGATTTGATGCAGGGCCGTAAGAAAGATTATACGTTCTATCCTGTCGTGTATGGTCTGGAAGCGGATGAGGACTGGACGGATGAAGCCAACTGGTACAAGGCGAACCCGTCCCTGGGACACACCATCAAAATCGAGCGCGTCCGGGAAGCGTATCAGAACGCCATCGAGAATCCTGCCGAGGAGAATGTGTTCAAACAGCTTCGGCTGAATATCTGGACGTCGGCCAGCATCCGATGGATTCCGGAGCAGGTTTACGATAAAGGGAATCTTCCTATCAATCTGGAGTCTTTACGTGGACGGATGTGTTACGGCGGTCTGGATTTGTCCAGCACATCGGATATCACGGCCCTGGTTCTGGTTTTCCCGCCACGGAGCGATGACGAGAAATACGTCCTGCTGCCTTTTTTCTGGCTACCGGAAGATACACTAGAACTCCGATGCCGGCGTGACCATGTGCTTTACGATGTCTGGCAGAAACAGGAATTCATCCAGACAACCGAAGGAAACGTTATCCACTACGGCTTCATTGAAAAGTTTATCGAACACCTTGGTGAAACCTACAACATTCGGGAAATCGCCTATGATCGGTGGAACGCTACCCAAATGGTACAGAACCTAGAAGACATGGGATTTACTATGGTTCCTTTTGGCCAGGGGTTCAAGGATATGTCGCCGCCTTCCAAAGAGCTGTTTAAGCTTCTGATGGAAGGGAACATCATTCATGGCGGCAACCCCGTCCTCAAATGGATGGCGGGGAATGTAGTCATGCGGCAGGATCCGGCGGGGAATATCAAGCCGGATAAAGAAAAATCCGTCGAAAAAATCGACGGGATCGTGGCGTCCATCATGGCGCTGGATCGCTGCATCCGCAACGGGACAGGCGGCGGCAGCGTCTATGATGAACGGGGCGTACTTTCGTTTTAATAAAAAGAACTGGAATTTAAATATGTTTTATTTTAGGCCATTGGATGCTTTAATCTTTCCTTCTAATCAACCCTCTCTCTTCTGCTGCCTTTATGTAACCTAATCTTCTATAACCGTAACCATGGCTTCTGGCACGGCGTAATAGCTCTTCATCTGAAAAGCCAAAACTTTCTTCGTATCCCTCGTCCATTTGTGCCTGTCTTTTTCTTAGGTCATCTAATCCAGCTCGTGCAATATTACCCAAAATTTTTCCAAATTCCATAAGAATCCTCCTATATTGTGCAAACTAAAAAATTACTTATGTTTTTATAAGCTTTTGAGTTCTTCTTCTAAAGAATCCGCTTTTTCTTCACATTCTTTGGCTCGTCTGTAGAATTCTTTTGCCAAACCGTAATTGTAATCTCCTTTATCATTTTTAGCATAGGCCCATAATCTATCTGCTTTTTTCTTATGCGTAATAGCAGTTGACCTATATCGCTTGATCAAGGTCATCATATGCTTCTTTTTTTCTTCTGACACCATTTAGAACCACCGCCTTTCCCCATAAAATCTAATCTATAAAATTAATTATACTATTTTGATTCTTCAATATCAATATTTGGAGGTTTTCCATGAAGATTCCATTTTTATCCAAGCTTTTCAAGTCAAGGGATAAGCCTCAGAACTATTACATCGGCACGGACTTCCGCTATCTGTTCGGGCCTTCCACAAGTGGAAAGCTGGTGAATGAGTTCACGGCCATGCAGACAACGGCGGTTTATGCCTGCGTCCGCATCCTTGCGGAAACACTGGCGGCTTTGCCGCTCCAGCTGTACCGTTACACGCCTGGCGGCAAGGAGCGGGTCTATGACCATCCGCTGTACCATCTGCTCCATGATGAGCCGAACCCGGAGATGACCTCGTTCATATTCCGGGAAACGCTCATGAGCCATCTGCTCATCTGGGGCAATGCCTACGCCCAGATCATCCGTGACCGCCTGGGGCGGGTGCAGGGACTATACCCGCTCAGGCCGGACAAGATGACCGTCTGCCGAGATGAACGGGGAAAGATTTTCTATCTGTATACCAAGACAGGAGACGAGAATCCGAACATCAAGCCGTATGGGCAAGTGGCACTCCAGAAGGAAGAAGTGCTGCATATCCCCGGCCTGGGATTTGACGGCCTGGTCGGTTATTCGCCGATTGCCATGGCACGCAATGCCGTGGGCATGACCATGGCCTGCGAGGAATACGGTGCCTCTTTCTTTGCCAACGGGGCCAGCCCCAGCGGGGTGCTGGAGCATCCGGGCGTTCTGAAGGACCCGGCCAAAGTCCGGGACTCCTGGAATGCCGTCTATCGGGGGAGTGCCAATGCCCATAAGGTGGCTGTGCTGGAAGAAGGCATGAAGTACCAGCAAATCGGCATCCCGCCGGAAGAAGCACAGTTCCTGGAAACGCGGAAATTCCAGCTCAACGAAATCGCAAGGCTCTACCGCATCCCGCCGCACATGATCGGGGACCTGGAGAAAAGTTCCTTCAATAATATTGAGCAGCAGTCCATGGAATTTGTGAAATATACGCTAGACCCGTGGGTCATCCGCTGGGAGCAGGCCATGCAGAAAGCCCTGTTCCTGCCGGAAGAGAAGAAGCAGTATTTCCTCAAGTTCAACGTCAACGGCCTGATGCGCGGCGATTATGAGAGCCGCATGACCGGTTACAGCATCGGCCGGCAGAATGGCTGGCTGTCCGCCAACGACATCCGGGAACTGGAAGACATGAATCCCGTGCCGGATGAAGAAGGCGGCAATCTGTACCTCGTGAACGGCAGCATGACCAAGCTCAAGGATGCTGGGGCTTTTATAAATAAAGGAGAAGCTGATTAAAATATTTGAATTTGTATCCGCTTCCTGTATAATAAAGACATTAAATGGAGGTGGATTTATGAAACATGGGAAAAGATGGAGTATATGCTTACTGGTAGGATTGATGCTGTTATGCTTTAGCACAGTATCTGTGGCTGCTTATGATCAAACTTCAGCGGTTTTATCAAAAATGCAAGGTAACTGGTATGATGGGAATGGAAATGTAGTTCTGGATATTGAAGGACAGTCAATTAATGGTTGTAATGTCATAGGGGTGACTAAAGTGGCCGGTGGTGGTTCTGATTTTAGTTGTTCTGTTCAGATTGCAGAGGCGGATGGATATAGAAATCTCTATATTATTGCTGAAAACTTAGGAGATGGTAAATATCATTCTTACCTTATCTTGAACGGAAAGCCATTAGATGATACGCAAGGCGTATTACTTACAAAATCTCCAACTCCTCAATATTATGAATCTGTTGGTGGTATTGGGATAGATACGCCAAAAAACGAAGTGATTGCTAAATATGGTCAGCCGGATGTAGTCCAGAAATCAAATGCAAAATCTTGGAGAGGATTGGATACCTGGGTATATCAAAAATTAGGATTAGAACTGACAATGCGTTTTCAACGTGTTTGGAAAATTAAAATTGATAGAAATGGCAATCGCCATTTTGATCGTACAAATTTTAATTGCGAAAATTCTCTTTCGGAATTTAAAGCTGCTTATGGATTTAAGCAGATGCCACGTGCCGGGCAGGGTGTAGATCTTTGCTATACTAGACCCGGAGAGTATATGTGGTTTAACGATTATCCCAACAGTATTACATTGACAACCTACCCGCTGTTTTAAAAAGCTTTATCATTTACATTAGCACTTGGCAGTATGGAACTGCCAGGTGCTTTTTTATGCCTGAAAGGAGAACCGCATGAAACATAAATTTTGGAAGTGGGTGACCAACGAAGCACCGGATTCATTTGGCAGTAATCGCACGCTCTACCTGGACGGCCAGATTTCCGATGAGACCTGGTGGGGTGATGAAGTGACGCCGAAGGCTTTCAAGGAAGAACTGAATGCGGGCAGCGGTGACATCACGCTCTGGATCAACAGCCCGGGCGGTGACTGTTTTACCGCTGCCCAAATCTATAATATGCTCATGGATTATCCGGGGAACGTCACCGTCAAGATTGACGGACTGGCCGCTTCGGCGGCCTCTGTCATCGCCATGGCCGGGACCAAGGTCTGTATGTCGCCAGTGGCCATGCTGATGATCCATAATCCGGCGACCCTGGCCTATGGTGACCAGGCAGAGATGGAAAAGACCATCGGTATGCTGAGCGAAGTCAAGGAAAGCATCATCAATGCTTACGAAATCAAGAGCGGCCTGACCCGCACAAAGATTTCCCACATGATGGATGACGAGACCTGGCTCAACGCAAAGAAGGCTGTGGAACTTGGCTTTGCCGATGACATCCTGTTCGACCAGAAAAAGGGAAATGAAGAACAGCCGGAAGCCATGCTCTACAGCCCGGTCACCGTCGCCAGTTCCTTCGTACAAAAACTGAAACCACATGAACCTGTCAATAAAGTGCCAGCCGCTTCCCTGGAGAACCGGCTGGCATTACTCATTCATTAAGGAGGACAACAATGGATACGATTTTAGCACTGCGTGAGAAACGCAAGAATCTGTGGGATGCCGCCAAGAATTTTCTGGATACCGTCCGTGATGAGAACGGCATGGTGTCTGCGGAAGACGCGGCTCACTACGACAAGATGGAAGCAGATGTGGTGAACCTCGGCAAAGAAATTGACCGCCTGGAACGCCAGCAGCAGCTCGATGCCCAGCTGGCACAGCCGACCACGACACCGATTACCGAACTCCCTGGCGCAGGTCAGAATGGAGCAGAAAAGAAAGGCCGTGCGTCCGATGCCTATCGTAAGGCTTTCTGGGACAGCATCCGCCATAAGAACTTCATCGATGTACAGAACGCCCTGAGTGCAGGCACCGATGCCGATGGCGGTTACCTGGTGCCGGATGAATTCGAACACCAACTCATCGACAAGCTGCAGGAAGAAAACTTCTTCCGCAGCCTGGCCACGGTCATCCACACCAGCGGCGACCGCAAGATTCCCATCGTGACGGGTCATGGCGAAGCGTCCTGGATGGAAGAGAACGGCCTCTACCCGGACAGCCAGGATACCTTCGGCCAGCAGTCCATCGGGGCGTACAAGCTGGGGACGGCTATCCGTGTGTCGGAAGAACTGCTGAACGACAGCGCTTTTGACCTAGAAAGCTATATCGCCGGTGAATTTGCCCGCCGTATCGGTACGAAGGAAGAAGAAGCCTTCCTGGTAGGCGACGGAAAGAACAAGCCGACCGGCGTTTTCCCGTCTGCCGAAGTGGGGGTGACGGTCACGACGGCTTCTATTACCTTCGATGATGTCATCGACCTCTATCATTCCCTGCGCATCCCGTACCGCCGCAAGGCTGTCTGGCTCCTGAACGATGCAACCATCAAGGCCCTGCGCAAGGTGAAGGACAACAACGGCAACTACATCTGGCAGCCGTCTGTCACGGCAGGCACACCGGATACCATCCTGAACCGTCCCTGCTACTGCACTTCCTTTGCACCGGAACTGGCCGCGGGCAACCGTCCCATGCTCTTCGGGGACTTCAGCTACTACTGGATTGCCGACCGGGAATACCGCTCCTTCAAGCGTCTCAACGAACTGTATGCCGCCAACGGCCAGATCGGCTTCCTTGCCAGCCAGCGCGTCGATGGCATGCTGATGCTCAAGGAAGCGGTCAAGGCCCTGGAGATGAAAGCGAAGGGATAAGCCATGATTGTGACGCTGGAAGAAGCCAGGGAATACCTGCGGATTGATGAAGATGACACGAGTAATGATGACGTCATCCAGTCTTCCCTGGAAACAGCCCAGGCCCTCTGCCTGGATATATCCCGCTGCGAGGAAGCCGATGCCGAAGAGAATCCCGTGGTTTTTCACGAAGCGATTCTCTTCGCCGCGGCTTTTTTATATGAGCACCGGGAGGAAGCGGACTACGCAGGCCTTTTGAAACGTCTGCGCTGGCTGCTGTTCGGGGTCCGGCGGAGCTGTTTTTGAAAAGGGGGATGCCCATGAAGACGGGGCTTTTGAATAAACGGATTGAGATTCTGGGAAAGCAGGCCGTGACGGATGAATATGGTTTCGATACCCAGGCCGACGTCGTAGTGTACCGCTGCTGGGCATCCATCGAGCCTGCCAGGGGAAAAGTGTTCTATGAGATGGAACGCAAGGCGGACACGGAGTACAGCAAGATCACCATCCACTGGCGTCCGGGTGTCACCCACGATATGAAGGTGAAGTATCAGGATCACCTCTACGACATCGACACCATCGTCGACCCGTACATGCGCCATGAAGCACTGGAGCTGTACTGTACGGAAGAAATAAGGGGGACGGACAATGAGCAAAGGCGACTTTGACATGACTGGCCTAGAAGAACTGTCTTCCAAACTGCTGGCTGCTGTCGACGATTTCCCGGGGACTGCCGAAAAGGGCCTGGTGACGATTGGCAACAAGCTCAAGAAGGAGTGCGTAAAAAACACGCCGGAAGGTAGCACGGGCAAGCTGAAGGAAGGCTGGAAGCATAAGGTGGAAGGCTACAACGGTTCCGAGCTGGTCTATGAGCTGATCAACAAGCATCCCGTCCATCACCTCTTAAATAACGGCCATGTGAAGAAAACACCGGGTGGCAGGACCGTGGGCTATTATGAAGGCCAGCACTATACGGAGAAATCCGTCAAGCAGTTTGAAGGCAGCGACTTGCAGCCGGGACTGGAGAGACTCACGAAGAAACTCCTCAGAAAGGCAGGCGGCACATGATCCATGACCTCGATATCCTGCAGGCGGTGCAGCAGAAACTCAAAGAGCGGTTCCCGTATCCCGTCTACCTGCAGGAAGTCAAGGAAGGCTTTGCGCCGCCGGCCTTTTTCCTGAAGACAATGACGGTAGCGACACCGCAGAAAGAAAACGAGGTCTACCGGGATACGGACCTCTACATTACGTATCTGCCGAAGAAGCAGGAAAAAAGCACGGCCATCTACGCCGTGCTTTTTGCTGCGGAAAATTTATTCCGGGACGGACTGAAAGTCGGCAACCGTTATCTCCCTGTCGTGTCTATGAGTGAGGAGCTGATGGGGACGGACAATGACGGCGGGCGTCTGACGCTGACCTTCCAGTACTATGACGCCCGGGAAAAAGAAGAAACGGCAGAAATCATGAAGGTACTGCATCAGCAGTACCAGGGAAAGGAGACGTAACCCATGAAAATGCCATCCATCAATATCGCGTTCAAAGAAAAAGGCATCAGTGCCGTCGAACGCAGCGAACGCGGTATTGTCCTTCTGATTCTGAAAGAAGAGACACTGCCGTCCCAGACGGAAGTGAACCTGTATACGGCAGATGACATTCCCAAAGAACTCTCAGACAGCAACCGTGAGCAGCTGGAACTGACCCTTCGCGGCTACGTGAACAGTCCGAAGAAGGTCATCGCCGAAATCATCAGCAAGGATGCAGAAGATTATACCGATGTCCTCAAGGCCATCGAGAACAAGCGCTTCGATTACCTGGTCATCCCGGATATCGAAGAAAACCACATCGACACCATCGCGACCTGGATCAAGGGGATGCGGACGAATAAGAATAAGCGCATCAAGGCCGTCCTGCCGGACTGCACGGCGGATACGGAAGGAGTCATCAACTTCGTCAATCAAGTCATCCGTACGAAAACGAAGACCTACACGACGGCCCAGTACTGCGGGCGCATCGCGGGCATCATCGCAGGAACGCCGATGACCATTGCCTGTACGTATGCGCCGCTGCCGGAAGTCATCGGCTGTGACGTCTGGACGAAGGAAGAAATGGATACCATGACGGATGCCGGCAAGCTGTTCTTCTTTTTTGACGGGGAAAAGGTCAAGCTGGGCCGTGGCATCAACTCCCTGGTCACGACGGCTCAGGGCAAAGGAGTATCGTTCCAGAAAATCAAGCTCGTCGATTTGATGGATATGATGTATGACGATATCCGCACCACCGCCCAGGACCATTACCTTGGCAAGTATGCCAACAGCTATGCCAACCGATGCCTCCTGGTGACGGCTATCCAGGGCTATCTGGACCAGCTGGCCCAGGAGGGCCTGCTGGAGCAGGGGCAGAATACGGCTTATATCGATGTGGAATCCACCAAGATCTGGCTGGCATCCAATGGCAAATATACGAAAGAGGAACTGGCAGACATGTCAGAAATGGACATCAAGCTGGCCAACATAGGCAGCAATGTCTTCATCGCCGTAGATGCTTCGCTCCTGGATGCCATGGAAGATGTTACGATTGCCGTCAATATCTGAGGAGGTGAAGTACAGTGAACAGCATGGAAGCCAAACGGGTGATGAACGGCAAGTATGCCGACCTCTATATCGACGGCGACCTCATGGCCGAAGCCACGGCTTTTAAGGCCGAGGTCACGCTGACCAAGGAAGAAGTGAAGATGCTCCGCCATGTCGGCAAGGGCTACAAGGTCACGGGCTATGACTGCAAAGGGCAGCTGAAGCTCCATAAAGTCTCGAGCTACATGATCAAGAAGATGAACGACAACATCAAGGCGGGCAAGCAGACCGTCGTGACCATCGTCTCCGTCCTGGATGACAAGGACGCCATTGGCAGCGAACGCATCGTCATCAAGGATGCGACCTTTGACAGCCTCATTCTGGCGGACTGGGAAGTGGACAAGATGGGCGAAGAAAGCTACAGCTTCACCTTCTCGGATTGGGATTTACTGGATTTAGCATAAGGAGAACAAGCACATGAATATGGTAGACCGACTGCTGAAAGCAGATGTAGTGAACAAGCTGGCCGAACGGCCTGAAAAGAAAGTGAAGATGGAACGGCTCTCGAAGCTGTTCGGATTCGATTTTATCATCACGCTCCGGGCCATCGACCCGGAACGCTACGCCGATATCCAGAAGATGGCCGTGGACTTTACCAACGGCAGCGCCGATAACATCGACATTTATCAGATGCAGACCCAGACGCTCCTGGCTGGGATTGCAGACCCGGACCTCAAGAACAAGGACCTGCTGGAAAAATTCGGGGCCGTACTCCCGGGTGACATCATCCGCAAGCTCTTCCTGGCAGGCGAGATTGCCGACCTTACGGCACAGATCACAGAACTTAACGGCTATACGACCCAGGAAAAGGCGGACAAAGCCGTAAAAAACTGATCCGGACCGATGGCGAAGTGCAGGCGATGTATCTCCTGTTCCGGGATCATCACCTGCTGCCGTCAGCGGTCATGAAACTGGGATACGGCGAACGGCAGGTGCTGTATGCCTTCATCCGCTATGAGATGGAAGAACGCAATAAAAAAGTATCTTCAGCATTATCGGATTAACTGCTGAAATACGGCTATCTGCCATAAAGTCATAAGGCAGGCTCAAGCCACTTAGATATTTCATAGACGAAGTCGCTTTTTTTCTTGCATTGTGGGTGGCCGACACGTAGTACATGAAAGGTTTGATTGCCCAGAGTGGAAATGGCTTCCTGCCAGGGCATTTTTCTTTTCCCAATATCTTTAGAACCGTTGTAATGAATATTATAACGGTCAAAAACGTTAGGGATGTAATCGTCATAATACCAAGATGTATAAAAAATGATATGAGTAGGATGTATTACCTTTAATTCCTGCTGAAGGACTTTTAAGTTTAGGATACAGTTGGATTTTACAAAATCTGAGGTAGTATCCTTTCCTCCGGAATTGTTGCATTTGACAATATTGGTAAATGCGATGTGTTCTATAGAATCGTCACCGAATATTCTCTGAGTGATAGCACGAGTATAGCTCCAATATGGCCAGCTTTTGTTCCACAGAGATTCACGGGTATATTGAAAGGGATTGCGGAAGCCGTCTTCAATCGTGCCGGGATTGTTTCTGGCATTTTTACCGACAAATAGAATTCTCTTGGAAGTTTTATTAAAATCGGAACCTACGCACCAGCAGCCAATCGGTAAGGATAAATGTTCTTTCTTGTGACATTCTTCACAGATTTTGCAAGTACCAAGCTCCATATGGTGATATCGTTCAGCTAATCTTTTTTCTGTTTCATTGAAATAGCGCATTGGAATTCCTCCGTAACGATAGACTTCTTTTATCTTACTATATTTTTAATATCTGTAACAACATTGAGAGGTGAAACAGCATGGCCAATAATGTCATCGATGCCGCCATCCGGCTGCGGGATTTGTTCACGCCGACCGTGCGTAGCGTCAATGCCAGCCTGGGGACCATGAAGACCCAGATGGCGGCGGCGAAACAATCGGTCAGCGGACTGTCGGACAAGCTGACCGAGCATGAGCGCATCCAGAAACGGACGGCGAAGAGCATCGAGCAGACGGGAAGCAAGATTTCCGGTCTGTCAGACAAGATGGCCCTGCTGTCGGCACCCATCCTGGCGGCTGCGACGGCAGGCTTCAAGCTGCACAGCGACTTTGCCAATGGCATCGCCAAGATTTCGACCCTGGTCGACACGACGGTCGTTTCCATGCAGAAAATCAGCAATGAAATCCGTGCCGTCAGCGATGAAACGGGCGCAGGTGTCGCTGATCTTTCGGAATCGGTCTACCAGGCCATTTCCGCTGGTGTCGATGCGGCCCATGCCGTAGGCTTTGTCAAGGATATGACCATCGCCGCCAAGGCCGGGTTCACGGATACGACGACTGCCGTAAACGGCGTCACGACCGTCCTCAATGCCTATGGAAAATCGGCAGAAGAAGCCACGGCGGTGACGGACCAGATGCTCCTGGCACAGAACTTCGGCAAGACATCCTTTGGCGAGATGGCCCAGTCCATGGGCAATGTCATCCCCATTGCGGCACAGCTCAATGTCAGTACCCAGGAACTGTTCGGTTCCATCGCCGTCCTGACCAAGAACGGTATCCGGACCAGCGAGGCCATTACCGGACTCAAGGCGGCTTACAGCAACATCCTGAAGCCGTCTGCCGAAGCGGCGAAACTGGCTCAGTCCCTTGGCCTTGAGTTCAATGCGGCTCATCTGCAGAGCGTGGGCTGGGTGAAGTTCCTGGATGAAGTGAAGCGGGCGACAGGCGGCGATGCCGAACAGATGGCCCAGCTCTTTGGCTCCGTCGAGGGCCTGAACAGTATCCTGGTCCTGACGGGCAAGGGAGCCGGGGACTTCGATAAGGTCATGGACCAGATGGCCCAGTCTGCCGGCATGACCCGGGAAGCCTATGAGAAGATGCTGACCCCGTCGGAGCAGATGCAGATTGCCATGAACCAGCTGAAGAATGCCGGCATGGATTTAGCGGTGTCGTTTACGCCGTACTTCAAGGCCATGTCGATGCGCGTCAAGGAACTGGCCGCCTGGTTCCGTGCGCTTACACCGGAACAGAAAGCCCTCATTGGCCAGGTGGCTTTTGGCATCGTGACCTTCCAGCTCTTCGGCTCGACTTTGGGCCGTATCCTGACGGTCGGCGGCAGGGCCTTTGGTACTTTTAACTCTATCACTACCGGCATCAGCAAAGCCGGCAGCGTCTCGAAGTATCTCTCGACCCAGTTCAAAGGACTCATTCCGGTCTGCCGGGGCATTGCCATCGTGGCCAGGGGCATGGGCAGTACCTTTCTGACTGCCGGACGCATGATGATCACCATCATCCGTGCCGTAGGCGCCGCAGCCATGGCCAATCTCATCATTATCATCATTGCCGCGATTATTGCTGCCTTGTACCTTCTGTGGAGGAACTGGGATACAGTGTCGCATTATATCGAACAGGCTATACAGGCTGTATCGGACGCCGTCGGTGCGGGGATGAACTGGATCAATTCTGCCTGGGACGGAGCCATGAACGGTATCAGCGAGACGGCCTCCAGTATCTGGGAGAGTATCAAGGACACCTTCCGTAGCGGTGTGAACTGGGTCATCGACCAGGTGAACGGCCTGATTTCCAGCATCAACGGCCTGTCTATCGACATTCCGTCCCTGACGGGAGGGGCGCCGACCCATGTGGGCTTTGATATCCCAAGCATCAGCCACTTTGAAAGCGGTGTCGAGAACTTTCGTGGCGGCTTTGCCGTCATCAATGAAGACCGCCGGGGCGAGCTGGTACACCTGCCCAATGGCAGTACGGTCATACCTCATGATGAAAGCATCCGCCAGGCCATGAACGCTGGCAGCGGCGGTATCACCATCTGCATTGATACGATGAACGTCCGCAGCGAGCAGGACATCGACGCCGTCGCTGAAAAACTCGTCGAAAAAATGAGACTGTACGGCATGAACCGCATGAAAGGAGCAACCCTCTGATGAGTTCTTTCTTAGCATCCCTGTTGAACGCCATCGGCCAGGCTGCATCTTCCCTTACGATTTCTCTCTCTTCTGAATCGGCAGCGGTGGTCTTTCCCGTCCTGCCTTCGGAGCTGATGGTATCTGTCAATACGAATCATGGCACGGTGAACATCAATAACTTCGGCGACTACCTCATGATGGGAAAGACGGGACTCAGGACACTGACCCTTTCCGGATTTTTCCCAGCACAGGATTATCCCTTTGCCATGATGGGCCTTGCGCCTTATACATACATCGCCCAACTGGAAACGATGCGTACCGGTGACAGCGTCTGTCAGCTGACGGTGTCGGATACGCCGCTTTCCATGCCCTGCCTGATTTCGTCCTTCAAGTTTGGTGAAAAGGACGGCAGCGGCGATGTCTATTACGAGCTGGGCCTGACAGAGTACCGCTACGTCACAGCACCGGAGACGGGAAAGACCGATGCTGCGACAGGGCTGAAGAAGCGGCCGGAGTCGTTCTGGTCGAAGATGAAGAAGAACATCACCTATTATCCCGGTGACAGTATCGGGAACGTCATCGGCCGGGCCGTGGGGAAATCGGTGACGCTCAACAATGAGCAGTTCTCGAAGTTCCAAATCTATCGCAGCATCGTCCGTAACGGCGGTCTTTCGCCCGGGGATATCATCCGCCTAACGACGATGAACCTCAAAAGGAATGATGAAAATGTTCCAGTTGCAAAGAATCAATAAGAAAACCAATACCAAGGATGCTCAGACGGAAGGCCAGAAAAAGCCCGAGAACGCGGACCTTACGGGCTGGCTGATTTGTGCAACCTGGTTCGGGGACGTCGAGCAGGCCGGACGCAGGCTGGAATTCGACCTGGCCTATACGACGCGGGATAAATCTTGGCAGAATCCGGAACTGGAATTGGGGGACAAGGTGCTGTTTATCCACATTGACGATAAAACGCAGCAGACTGTCCACCTGTTCCAGGGACGTATTTTTGGCCGCAGCCGGGAGAGCGGCTCTTCCGTGATGCATTTTACAGCCTTTGACAATATCGTCTATCTGGCCAAGTCCCGCATAACCAAGAAGTACACGAACGTCACAGTGGCCGACGCCATCCGCCAGACCATCAATGACTTTTCTATTCCGGCAGGGACTATTCCCGACCTGTCCGTCACCTGCAATTTCATTGCCGATGATATCTCGGCTACGGAGGCTATCAAGCAGGCATTATCCTATCAATCCGCACAAGATGGCAAGGGATACCATATCTACATGACCGAAGGGAAGCTCAACGTGGTCTGCATGAACGACCAGGTGGTGGAAGATTTCCTGATCAGCGATGTGACAAACCTGACCGGCGCTTCCGTGTCGGAGTCGGTCGAAGACATGGTTTCTAAGGTCATCGTCGTCGACAGTGCCGGGCAGACGAAAGGCGAACTGCCTAATCAGACGGATATCGACCGATTCGGTCTCATCCAGGCCATTTGCAAGGCCGACCCCAAGCAGGACGATGCCTCGCAGGCAAGGGCCATGCTGAAGACCGTCGCCCATGACATGTCCATTCGGGCCATCGGTCATATCCAGTGTATCGCCGGGTTTTCTGTCTCAGTCCAGGAAGAACAGCTCAAGGGCCAGTTCTTCATCAAGTCAGACAGCCATAAAATCGAAGGCAACAAGCACCTGATGGAGCTGCATCTGGTACTCAACAAACTGCTGGATGAGCAGAAACAGGAACTGGACAGTACATCGTACAATGCCAACCCGGATTATGTGCCGCCAGCGGAAACGGAATCGACATCTTCTGTTTCTACAGGTGGCGCTGTGGCTGGCAGCAGTGTGGTCGATGCATGCATGGCCAATTTCGAGGGTACCGTTTCTCCCTATGGCTCAGAAGGCTGTGTCGACCGGGCGACCATCGCCGCGGCGGGCTATTCCCCTTTTGCAGCGCAGGAATATAACAATGGCGTGAAAGGCTGCGACCAGCTTCGGGCCGATGCCGAAGCGCAGGGTCTGGCTATCCCTTATGACCCGTCGCAGCTCGAAAAGGGCGACATCATCATGTACAACCGCTACAGCAAGCCGGATCCGAACTGGCATGTCGTCGTCTATGACGGGAGCGGCGGCTGCTGGGGCAACAGCTCCAATGTCTATGGCTGTTTTCATCACTACGAAGGTAGCATCGATATGGGAAGCGACTATTATCCGGCAACGATTATCAAGACCTCAAGGGGGTGAGCGTGTGCAGAAAAATCCGTATATCAGCCTGCTGAATCTGATGGAGCAGGTCAGCCGTAGCAGCAACAGCCCGGACATTCAAATCGGGCAGATCCTGGCTTCGCCGCCAGATATCAAGGTCCGCTACAATGGCATCATTTTGACCAAAGAGGAGCTGTGGATTTCCCATTATCTCCTGGCAGGTTATGGCCGCACAGCTAAAGGGCATCTGGTATCGGCGACACAGAATCGTGCCGGCGGCAGCGGTGATGCGGCTTACCAGTCCCATAATCATGATATCGATAATGACTACACCGATTCCGTCATCTATACGGATACACTAAAGCCCGGCATGTACGTGGCCATCATGCCCATGCTCATCAACGACCGGATTCAGCAGTACATTATTTTGGATGAGATTGTGAGGATTGATGGCCATGGCTGATCCTTTTGTAGCAATGAACAGCATCCAGGCCGCGAACCGGAATGAGTCGCTGCCTCTTTTCGTAGAATACGGCTATGACTTTGATAAGCAGTGCTTCCGCTACGATGAAAAAGGCCAGAACCTGATGGTGACAGAAAATGAAGCCCTCAAGGTCTGGATTTATAAGGCAATCCTCACCGAGCGGTATCGCTACTTGGCCTATGATGACAGCTATGGCATTACCATCGAGCCGTATCAGGGGAGAGCGCCAAACAGCCAGTATACGGCAGACAGGATTTGCCAGAATATCCGTGAGGGATTGATGGTGAATCCGTACATTGCCCGCATTAACCATATCGAGGTGAAGAAGCGGGAACGGGATGATTTGGCCATTACGGTTGACGTCACTTCCATTTACAGTGACGAATCATTGACCGTGACGGCAGGAAGGAGCGAGGCATGAGCAATTTATTTGATGCACAGACCAAAGATGTGATTGAGAGCCGCATGGCCCAGACCCTGCACACCATTACGGAAAAAGAGCAAAGTACCATGGAAGGCACCTTTGCCCGCGACCTGATCGACGCCAATGCTGTGGAATTTGAGAGCAGCTATGCCGAGATGGCCATGTTGCGCGACGCGGCCTTTGCCGAAACGTCCTGGGGCGACTACCTGACGCTGCGGGCAGCGGAATTTGGCGTCGATCGCAAGAAAGCCGTCAAGGCCAAAGGAGAAGTTACGGTGACGGGGATGGCAGGAGCCTACATCATTCGCAGCAGTCTCTTCCAGACAAAAGACGGCCAGCGATTTTATACCCTGGAGTCGGCCACCATTCCTGCCGATGCCGCTGAGGTTACGATTCCCGTGGAAGCTGCCGATGCCGGGGCGAGTGGCAATGTGGCCGAAGGAACGATTACAGAAATCCCCTATTCCATCCCGAATATCTCGGCAGTCGTTAACCATAAGAAATGCACCGATGGGGCGGATGAAGAAACGGATGACGCACTCCTTGCCCGGCTCCTGTTCCGGGTGCGCCAGCCTATCACCTCGGGCAATGCCAATCATTATCGTGACTGGGCCATGTCTGTCGATGGCGTCGGGAACTGCAAAGTCATCCCGCTCTTGCAGGGCAATGGCACGGTGAAGGTCATCATCGTCACGGCAGAGAATGAATCGGCATCGGCTGAACTGATCCAGGAGGTCTATGACTACATCGAAAGCCAGCGGCCTATCGGTGCGACCGTGACCGTCGTTTCGCCGGCGCCATTATCCGTTGATTTGACGGCAGATGTCTATGGCACAGCCAGCCCCGATGCCGTAAAGGCAGCCATGACAGCCTATCTCAAGCAGACGGGCTTCACGCTTTCTTATGTCAGCCTGGCCCAGATGGGGAAACTCCTCCTTTCCATCAGCGGCATTACGGATTATAAGGATTTGAAGCTTAATGGAAAAGCGGCCAACGTGGAACTGACGAACGAGCAGATCCCCGTGGCAGGGAAGGTGGTGCTGAACCTTGTCAGCCAATGACTGGATGCGGCAGAGCCGGATGGATATCCTGAAGTATTTGCCGAATTTCTTATCCAAAGACCCGATGTTCCACTGCGCGGCAGAAACCTGCAATGAGGAGCATGACCGTCTGCGCCTGGCTCTGCAGGACCTGGCGGACAACTTCTTCGTGAACACCGCCACCTGGGCGCTGCCGCTTTATGAATCGTTCTTGGGCATCAAGCCCAGTGACGGAGATAGTGACGAATTCCGCAGGCAGCGGATTCTCTTCAAGCTGCAGCACGTGGATGTGTCTACAAAAGATTTCATGAACTCCATCATCAATCTCTACAGTGTCGGCCATATCGAGGAAGTCAATGAGGAATACTACTTCAAGGTGTACTGCATCATGAACGGCAAAGATACCACGACCTTGCAGAAGCTCATCACGCAGCTCAACATCTACAAGCCGGCCCATCTGGGATACGCCATCTACCTGGGTTATTCCTGGAATGGCAAGATTTACTGGAACGGGGAAGCTACCTTCTCGACGGCGACCATCGTATCCAAGAAAGGAGTGATGACAAATGGATGATTACAGCAAAGAGAAATGGTCTGCCGACTTCCCGGACCGTGCCGGACAGGAAGTCCGGCCCACAGAAGCTGTGGAGAATACGCTGGATTATGATGTGCTTTTCCCACAGTATCTTTCGGAAGACCCGGTTGTATTCAACCAGCAGAACAAGACTGTGTCCCAGCTGGTCAGCAATGATGCCCGGCTCTATGAGCGGATTTCCGCTACGGCTGCCGACATCAATGCCCATCTGACGGACGCCAATGCCCACGCAACTGGCATCAGCGGCAATGCGGCCAGTGCGTCGAAGCTGCAGACGGGGCGGAAGATTCACCGGGTTGTCTTTGATGGCACGAAGGATATTACACTGCCAGATTTCAGCGGCTGCGGCGAAAAGACGGCAGGCCAGAGCGGTATGGTCCCGTCACCTTCTGCTGGGAAGCTGAATACCGTCCTGCACAGCAACGGCAGCTGGGGCAAGGTCACCTACGCCGATATGGACGAGGAAGCCGTGGCCAAGATCCAGGCATGCCCGTTCCCTGTCAATGCCATCTACATTTCTGCGGACGGGAAGAATCCCGCGACATACTGGCCCGGGACGACCTGGGTGGCCTTTGCCATGGGACGTTGCCTGATCGGGGCCGGAGCAGCAGACAGCGGAACCATGTACAAGGCCGGGGACAAGCTGGGTGAGGAGAAGCACAACCTTACGATTCCAGAAACTCCGGCTCATGGCCATACAGTCGGAGACAGCGGAAATCATCGTCACTGGTCCTGCGGGTCATTGCCGCGCAACTTCCAGTGGGATGCCTGTGAAGGCAATGATGCACCTGTTGCCGTAGGTTATGGCGACGGCTGCTGGCATGGGAATCAAGTGGACGGGCATACCTCCTGGGATGGGAATCATTCCCATAGCCTTTCCCGGACGGGTGGTGGCCAGCCGCACAACAACATGCAGCCGTCCATCGTCGTGTACATGTTCCAGCGGACAGGCTAGGAGGTGAGGAATATGGCTGAATGGTTACAGATGGCCGCATCCTTGGTATCGGTCCTGATGCTCTGCGGCGTCATCTTTAATTTCAGCGTCATCAAGCCGCTGAATGAATCGGTGCGGAGCCTCCGGGACTGTATCGCAGAACTTCGCCGCCAGCTGTCGGATACGGAAGCCAAGCGGCAGAAGATGGCGGAACGGCTGTCCCGGGTGGAAGCCTTGGCAGAACATGCCCACCGCAGGCTGGATGCCATGGAACAGCGGCAGCCGGAACAGGGGGGATGGAAATGAGCTTCTCCGTGGTGCAGAACCGGATCCGCCTTGTGAGAGGCGATTCGGCAGAAATCCGCCTGGTTATCTGCAACCGGATGACGGGGGAACCTTTCGCCCCTGGAAAGCACGATGAGCTGACGTTCACGCTGAAGCACAGTCTCACTGATGAAAAGCCTGTCCTGACCAAGACACTGGAACAGGGCATCCGGCAGGAAGGGGCGGAGTGCTTCCTGGTTTTCTGGCCGGACGATACGCGGAACCTTCCCTGCGGCCGCTATATTTATGATGTGGAGCTGGTGCGGGAGAACGGATACACCGATACCCTTATCCCGCCCCGGCCTTTTTTCCTGGAAAGGGGCGTGACGGACAATGGCACATAAGGGGAACAACCTTATCGGCATTCTTTCCATGCCCCAGGCCCCGTCCGGGGACTTTCAGGAAAAACGCATCATCCCATCCGATGAGGAACAGGTCGTCACCGCTGACAGCGGTCATGCGGCCCTTTCCCGGGTGACGGTAGCTGCCATCCCGTCGAACTATGGCAGAATCAGCTTTAATGGCTATGAGTTGAAAGTCGAGTAAAGGAGCAATCAGAATGGCGAAAAATGTAAAAATCAATTCGGTCGTGTATGCGGAAGTGCCGCAGGTTTCCATTCCTCTGGCTGAAGGACAGGGGACGGCTGTCTTTTATGATACGACCGGGGCCACGGCGGCATCGGGGGATATCCTGACAGGGAAATCCGCTTTTATCGGGAACGGCTTCGTCGCGGGTTCCATGCCCAATAACGGAGCCGTCAGCGGCAGTATCAGCAAGGCCGATGGCACGTATACCATCCCGGCCGGGTTCCATAACGGCAAAGGGGCAGTCCGCATCAGCAGCGAGGAACAGGCCAAACTGGTCAGTGGGAATATCAAGGCTGGCGTGACCATCCTCGGCGTGTCCGGCAAATCCAGTGTCGTCGATACGGGCGATGCCACAGCGGCAGCCGGCACCATCATCAGCGGCAAGACGGCCTACGTCAATGGCACCAAAGTGACCGGGAGCCTGACAACCGTGACCGTATCCCAGGACAGCCTGACCAAGGTGCTGACCATCGAGTAAGGGGGTGATGACATGAAGGTAGATGTGAAAATGGCCGGGAACAGCTACAGTGGGGTACCGTCCGTCCTGATTCCGCTGAAAAGCGGCGGGAAGGCCCGTTTCTGCGAAGTGTCGGATACGACGGCGAAAGCCTCCGATGTGGCCCAGGGCAAGACTTTCTATGATGCAGACGGGAACTATACAGAAGGAACCCGTACGGGAAGCGGCGGCACAGCGGCAGAAGCGGCACCATACAGAGTCACCATCCAACAGGTGCCGCATCAGACTATCGAGGTAACTTTTACGCCAAAAGTTACGGGAAACCTGACGGGATTCAAGAAGTCGGGAAGCCAGTCTGCCGAACTCACGAGCGAGGCCAATCTGGCCCTTTCCTATGCCTTTGATGCAGAAGTCATAGCCGACTCTGGCTGGATTAAAGGCAATCCAACCATTTCTGGGGCTTTGAAGAACGGCCTGATTTGCGGGGACGTAGTTATCAGTGCCACAGAGGCAATAGAAGATGCATCCGGACTCAGGATGCCCGTCGGATATATTCCCCTTTATTTATCCGATGGCCGCTTGTACATGGACAAGGACTTGCAGGGAAAATTCAATAATAAATCCTTGGTCAAAGATGGCACTAAACTGTTCATCGTTGATATTACAAAAAATACAACGAGCATGAACGGTATGTTCAATCCATCTAACGTAAGTTTTGCTGAAGGAACCCTGGCGGAATCTGTCATTGATTTCAGCAATGTGGAAAAAGGGGCGATTACTGATCTGGGAGTGGCCTTTGCGGGAAATCAGAAGCTGGAATCCCTGGATTTGAGCGGCTTTGGCAATGTGACAGCCATGTACAGCATGTGCGCCTTTTGTTCGAGCTTGAAATGTGTCTATATCGATACATTATCCAACAGCAAGAATAAAACTATCAATACCTATCACATGTTTGCTCCCTGCAGCAGCTTAGAATATCTCATCATTGATAATGTGAATGTGGATTTTGTCATGCAGGATGCCGCCGATGCAGACAAAGGGGTGCCCGCATCGGCAAAAATCCTGGTTCCCAGAGCTGCTTTGGATGCATATAAGGCAGACAGCCACTGGAAATCAGCAGCTGACCGCATCCTGGCCATGGAGGATTTCGATATCGTCCGCAAGGATGGCGTCGTGACCGTCACGCCGAAGGCGGTGTAAGGCATGTTTGAGAAAGTGAATATCCCCGACTGTATCGTCATCATCGGGCTGGTCACAGCACTGATCCTGGCGATTTTTTATACCCTCAACGAGCTGGCCATGTCCATCGCATCAGGGCTTCTCGGTTACATCGGCGGCACTGTGAAGTCCGCCGTTCATCAGAAAGGAGAAGAAAAACCATGAAAGTATTCCTGAATCCCGGCCATGCGCCGGGCGGCCATCCCGACCCGGGAGCCGTCAACAGTGAAAGCGGTCTGCGTGAGTGCGATGTCGCTTTGGCAGTCGGTCAATCTGCGGAAAGTTACCTGAATGCGGCAGGAGTAGCAACAGAACTGCTCCAGTCCAACAGTCTGGAGGAAATCTGCGAGGCCGCCAATGCCAGTGATGCCGACATCTTCGTGTCCATCCACTGCAATGCCGCTGAAGCCGAAGAAGCCAACGGCACGGAAACCTGGGCCTGTGCCGGCAGTTACCGTGGCAGCATGCTGGCGAGCTGCATCCAGAACCAGATTGTCGATGCCCTGGATACGACAGACCGGGGCGTGAAGATTGCCACGCCCGGCGTCAACGGCCTGTATGTCCTCACGAACACCGACATGCCCGCTGTCCTGGTCGAGCTGGCCTTCATCACCAATCCAGATGATGAAGACATCCTGGCTAATGCCCAGGATGCCCTGGCCAGAGCAGTGGCCAGGGGCGTCACCGATTATGAACAGCTGATTCTAGGAGGTAAATGACCATGAACCGTGAAGAAATCAAGAAAGCCGTCGTCGATGCCGTCGTAGGCTTTGCCAAGAGCGAAGCTGAAGCAGCCATCAAGTCCATCGACCTGGATGACGTCCAGAAGCTGGTGGAAGCGCAGATGAAGAACCTGACAGACCCGCTGGAAGCAGAAATCCAGACCACTACCAGCTGGTGGGTGAAGATCCGGAATAGGCTGTATATCACCTTGATGCAGCAGGCGGTCAAAGCCATTGTGGCTGACGTAAAACAGAAGATTGCATGAGAAAAGCCGGTACGGGACATTGGGGAAGATGTTCTGTACCGGCTTTTTCTGATATAATAAAAAATAAGAACTTTCAATGTCTGGACTGTAAATGACTGATTGAGAGGAAAGCAATATGTGGAAGGTACTCACCGAAGAATTAAATAAGATTGGGCCGGAAGGCGGCAAGATTCTAAAAGATGAAGAATATAAAGAACAATGCCGTATTACCTTAGAACGATGCACTCGTTACGATGCCATCACCTGTGGTGTGTACGGCGAAATGGTTCACACCGCTTATTCTGATGCCAAAGATTCCTCTTCTCTGTATGAATCAATGAAGAAAGAACTGCAGATGTTCATTGATGCAGATTTTGATGATGATGGGAAACGTAGTGACTTTTATGAAGCCTTTGTAAATCGGTATTAAGGTCCATCATGAAATCTGTTTACTGCTTGATATTGTTCGCTTAATGGTATAAAATCAATCATACAATGTAACATTTTGCTTGGAGAATGAAATGGAGTATATGACAATAAAAGAAGCCTCTGTTAAATGGGGAATTTCAGTTCGCCGTATACAGGTGCTTTGTAGTACTAAAAGAATTGATGGAGCTGAACGGTTTGGAAGGGTATGGGCTATACCTGTTTCTGCAGAAAAGCCCAATGACGCCAGAATTCATACTGGGAAATATGTAAGAAAAAATGAGTAATAAAAAAACGATATATCTTATAGATTTAAGTAACGTTATAGACGGAGTGAACTAAATGCAAGAAATTTCATTGTTTGAACAAAAATCTAATGGCAGTGCTTTTTCTGATATATGTAAATCGATAAAGTGTGACTTTCATAACCCTGGGTGGCCAGATAAATTCGGCGCCGCCGTAAAGAATTATTTCAAGGCAAATAAAATTACGGAAATTAGGACTTTGAGTTTGTTTTCAGGGGCTGGCGGACTTGATATAGGTTTTTCTGACGTTGGTTTTGATATTGTTGAGTCTGTAGAAATTGAAGATAAATTTTGCGAAACTTTACGATTGAACTCTGGGGATGGGAAACAATTTTCTCATTCAAAGGTTAATTGCATAGATATACGGCAATTTGATACGGCAAAACTAGGTAAAATCGATTTTATAATAGGTGGGCCACCTTGTCAAACATTCAGTGCAGCTGGGAGAAGAGCTAATGGAGTGTTAGGGACAACAGACTCTAGGGGTGTTTTGTTTAAAGAATATGTGCGGATATTAAAGGAACTTCAACCTGTGGGTTTTTTATTTGAAAATGTTTATGGAATCATCGGGGCTCAACAGGGCAAGGCATGGAAGGAAATTTTATCTAGTTTTTCAGCCGCAGGATACCATCTGTTTTATAGAATTTTGGATGCTGCTGACTATGGAGTACCTCAACATCGTGAGCGCCTAATTATTGTTGGGCTGAGAGAAGGGACTTTTAAATTTCCAAGACCAACTCATGGGCCAGATTCCTTAGATAAACAAGCTTTTTATACAGCGCAAAATGCCATAAAAGGATTAACTTTAACTTCTGATGAATCTAAATGTGGACTAGGCGGACGCTATGGTAAACTTTTGGATTCTATTCCACCAGGATTGAATTATAGTTTTTATACAGAAAAAATGGGGCATCCACATCCTGTTTTTGCTTGGCGTTCTAAGTTTTCAGATTTTCTATATAAAGCAGATCCGGATGAACCTGTAAGAACAATCAAAGCATCTGGTGGGGCATATACTGGTCCTTTGCATTGGAATAATCGGTTCTTTGCTTATTCCGAGTATAAAAGGCTACAAACATTTCCGGATGATTACCAAATTAGTGGCGCTAAGCAAACAGCAGTAAAACAAATTGGAAATTCAGTTCCACCTCAACTTGCACGTATTTTAGCAATCGCAATTCGTCAACAGGTTTTTTATACAAAATTTCCATTTGTTATTTCTTTACTAGATGATTCTGAAACACTCGGGTTTAGAAAAAGAAAGAGGGAACTCTCTAAAATTTATCAACGAAAGGCTAAAGAGGCTATTGCTGCTATGAAAAAAGAGCATGACATACGGCAACCTCTATCCCATCAATATTACTGTGCAATGACAGATACATTTAATTTTCAAGAGGTTACAAGAGATGAAGCACAGTATAGGGTTCATGCAATTTGGAATTCACCGTCAAATCTCAAAATAAAAGTATATGATCTCGATGAAAATACCGATAAAGAAGAAACTATAAGTATAGGTATTAGAAGTGATAAAATTAAGCCTGAAGATGGCTTTGAAAATTGTGAAATCAACATATTTTCTACCAACCCCATATCGTTTACAATCGGATGGAAAGCCTTTGAACATGAATTAGTTATTAATCATATTAAAGCGGATTTGGTACAGTTGAATGGGTATTATCAATATTCGCCCAAAATGCATTGTAAGGTAGAATTCAAGGATTCCTTTCCTGAAGAACATGCTCTGAAAAGCATTGTTAATGGAAATCTGGTAGCAACTATTGTATCTGATGCTGACTTGGCCAAAGAATGGGGAGTTAGTCAATCAAAGGTATTTGATATAGCAGAGTTTCTAAGAAAATTAGGTTATGAAGTTCGTAACCATAATACTAATCCTCAGATTGATGAAAATGATTGGCTAATTCCATATGCATTTCCAACGTTAACTAATTTAAGTGTCCAATTGAGGAAGGTGCTGAGATGATGGAAAATAATCCTCGAAAGCAAGAAGAGCATTTATCAGTGTATGGTGACCGCTCGGAACTTTATGTAAAAGATGCAGTTCAAATTTATTATGAAGGTTTTCAAAATGAGCAAACACAACAAAGATATGAAAAAATCAATAGAACTCTAGGAAATGGCTACCTAGATAATCTATATGATGAAGTTGAAGCAACAAATTTTGATGACCTTTCAGAGGATAACCGGGTACTACTTCGTAATTTGGTAACGGGTGTCACCAGTGAAGTTGGAAGAGCTTTAGTTGGAGTGGCTTTTTTGCAATTAACAATTAAAAGCATTTCTCCAGAACAAAGTATACGTCTTCATAAAGGGGCTACTAGGCGTGGATCTTTTTCTTGGGTTGATGGTATATCGATGCGAACCTTAGATGCACATTATAATACCCCTTTTTTGAGGAAAAGAGGATTACTAAATGTAAATAAATATGGGGTATTTATGACTCGGAGTTTAGCAGAGAATTATCCGTACTCTAAGCTCTATAAGGCTGAAATGAAAGGGCCATTTGATGAATGGATTAGTATTGTAGATGCTTTAGAAGATAAATCAATGCCTGCAAAGTTAGGCCTGCTTTTTCTTATGTCGTTGTTAAAAAATCGTTCTGATGATTTTAACAAGTTGGCAGATGAGGCCATAAATTTAATTCACAAGATTGGCACCATCTCGTTTGAAACCGTTGAACATAAATTGGAAAATTTTTTCAATGACACAGAGTATTCTGCAAGAGCATTTGAAGTGGTTATGCATGGATTTATGCAAGCCATGTCTGAATCAGATTTTTTAGGCGATTATCAGCTAGTACCAATGTCGCAGATGAGGTCAGCAAATAAAAAGCATGGTAATGTTGGAGATATTGAATTAAAGGATGGTAATATTATTGTTGAGTCTTGGGATGCAAAATACGGGAAACCTTACTTAAGAGATGAATTGGAAGAACTTTTAGATAAACTTTTGGTATCCCCCGGAGTTAAAATTGCAGGGTTTGTTGTCAATAGCGTTCCAGATAGAAGAAAAGATATAACGAAAAGAGCTAAAGAAATAGAAACTTTAACCGGGACAGAAATTAAAATTTTTTCATTTGATGAATGGGTTAAATGGCAAATAGGTGATTTGCCCGCTTCAAAAGTTGATAGTCTGGGGTTTAAATGGCTTAGCGCTGTAGTAGAATCTTTTGGACAAAAACGTCCAGAAATTGCACCTATCGACGAACCTTGTGAAGCGTGGTTAAAAGATTTGATAAAAGCAATGGCTGTTTAATATATTTACAAATCAGAATCAATAACCTATAAATAGATGAAACTCTTTTTTCGTAAATCCCATGTCCAAAGCACGGTAAAGAAACCGGGCAGCAATGGAGGAGTAGGGTTTCCATTTTTTACATTTCTTTTCTATAGATGCTTTCGACACATCTTCGGCTTTGTAAAGCCATTTGTAGCTTTGTAAAAAAGCAACGTCTTCGAATGGCAAGATATCCTGCCTATCCAGAACGAAAATCAAATACATCTTTGCGGTCCAAATACCAATGCCGTGAAGGCTGACTAATTCTTTGAGCGCAGCTTCATCTGTCATATCAGGAAACTTCGTAAAATCAAGTTCTCCTGTCAAGACGGCTGAAGCTGCGCTTTTTATATAGTTAGCCTTCGCAGTAGAAGTACCGATTGCCTTGATTTCCTCAACGGAGAGCTTTGAAATAGACTCCGGGGTTATCTGACCAGCACATAATTCTTCAAACCGCCCATAGATTTTGGCTCCGGCTTTTATCGACAGCATCTGCTCGATGATTTCATGGATCAGAAAAGGAAAGGGATTATCAGTGTGTGGTTCATAGGTAATCGGGCCAACCATGCTGATGACTTTTGTCAGTCGTTTATCTTTTTTGCATAAATATTGGACAGAAGGGCTGTCTTGATTCAAGGTGACGATAGCGGCCATAGAAGCTCCTTGTGTACACACCGTCTGTAAATTTTCTAAGCCGTGGTGTGTTTATATTGAGTTTCTTTAATTATAACACACTGAAACGACAGCTACTATAGGTACAGCACAGCCGTACTTATTATTTAGTATGAGTAATGAAAAATCGGATGCTCATCACGGGCATCCCTATTTTTTTGCCTTCATAGTACTTAACGATAGCTGTTCTGTCCTATTACTCCTGAAGACCAAATTTTCAGGAGGTGTCCTCGATGACGGACGAACAGAAACAGCAGATCATTGCCTTGCGCCGGGATGGGGCGGGGTATGGCAGGATTGCGGCGCAGCTCCAGATTTCCATCAACACGGTGAAGTCCTTCTGCCGGCGGCACAGTCTGGTAGCCAGAACAGATGGGTCAGTCTGTGAGCAGTGCGGAAAGCCCATTGCCCAGAATCCGGGGAGGAAGCGGAAACGCTTCTGCTGTGATGCCTGCCGGAACAAGTGGTGGAATGCACATCTGGAACTGGTGAAGCGGAAGGCAGTCTACACCTTTACCTGCCCGGCCTGCGGGAAAGCATTCACCGTCTACGGCAATAGCCATCGGAAGTTCTGCTCCCACGCCTGCTATATTGCTTATCGGTTCGGAGGTGTCCGCCATGGATAAGAGGTCATTTCAAAATGAAACAGCCTTCCAGGTGGTGATGCATCTGGCAAGGCGGATGCTGGCCGGGAAACTCATCACCGGGAAGGAGTACCGGGACTTCGAGCAGAAGATGCTCCGCCGATATCAGCCGTTTTCCGGAGACTTATACACTTGATAATTGTATCAAACAGAGTGATATATAGTGTCGAAAGGAGCTGATTCTATGCGGACTATCCGTAAGATTGAACGAAGCATACCAAGTTTAAGGCAACGCAAGAAAGTCGCAGCCTATGCCCGCGTTTCCATGGAATCGGAGCGGATGCACCATTCCCTTTCGGCGCAGGTCAGTTATTACAGCAGCCTCATCCAGAAGAACCCGGACTGGGAATATGCCGGGGTCTATGCCGACTACGGCATATCCGGGACGGGTATGAAGAAGCGACAGGAATTCCGGCGGATGTTGGAAGATGCCGAAGCCGGGAAGATAGATATCATCCTGACCAAATCCATCCAGCGTTTCGCCCGTAACACCGTAGACCTTCTGCGTACCGTCCGGCATTTGAAAGAGCTGGGCATCGAAGTCTGGTTTGAAAAAGAGAATATCCATACCATGAGCGGTGACGGCGAGCTGATGATGACCATCCTGGCATCCTTTGCCCAGGAAGAAAGCCGCTCCATCAGTGAAAATGTCCGATGGCGCATCAAGAAACAGTTTGAGCAGGGGAACCCAAACGGTCGGTTCCGTGTCTACGGGTACCGCTGGGAAGGGGATGACCTGGTAGTAGTCCCCGAGGAAGCGGCTGTTGTCAGGCGCATCTTCCAGAATTTCCTTGACGGAAAATCCCGGCTTGAAACAGAACGGGAATTTGCCGCCGAAGGCGTCACGACCCGGAATGGCTGCCGCTGGATGGATTCCAACATCAAGGTTGTCCTGACCAATGTTACATATACTGGCAATATGCTTTTCCAGAAAGAATATGTGACGGATCCAATCCTCAAGAAGCGGAAGAAGAACCGGGGCGAACTTCCAAAATATTACGTTGAAAATACGCACGAACCAATCATCGATAAGGAAACCTTTGATTACGTGCAGCAGGAGATGGCTCGGCGGAAGGAACTGGGGGCGCTTGCCAATAAGTCCTTGAATACAACCTGCTTCACGGGGAAAATCAAATGCGGCATCTGCGGCCGAAGCTATATGCACAATCTCCGCACGGACCGGGGCTTTGAAGAATTCTGGGATTGCGGCTCTCACAAGCTGAAAGGCCGGAACTGTGGCGCAAAAGGCAGTATCCCGCAGGCAGTTCTCGTGAAAGAGTGTGCGGAAGTCCTGGGCCTGGATGATTTCGATGAGCAGGCGTTCCTTGACCAGGTCGAAAAGATAGTAGTGCCAGAATACCACGTGATGGTTTTCTGTATGAAAAACGGACAGAAACTTATCAGGCACTGGGTATCGACGGCGAAGAAGGATTGCTGGACTGAGGAATATAAGAATCGTCAGAGGGCATGGATGAAAAACTACATGGCTAATGGCAAGGGAACCCGGTTCTCTGCCTTTACGACCCGTATCCGATGCGCCTTGTGCGGGTCCTCTTTCCGGCGGTGCAAAACGAAGGATGACAGGCCTGTTTATTGGCGCTGCAGCAAAGGCGGTAAATGTGAATCATTCAGCATCCGGGAAGATGACCTGAAGCGTTTGGCTGCAGAGGTCATGGGGGTAAAGACTTTTGATGAGGATAGGTTCCGAAAGGAAGTGGAATATATCGAAGCCGGAAAGCCAAATGGTTTGGTCGTCCATTTCAAGGACGGGAGAACAGAAGAGATTTCCTATACGCCGTCTGAGCGGCGGCCCAAGGCACGAGGAAAGGAGAGGGGAGAAAAGTGGCAAAGACAGTAAGGGCTATCCCGGCGACCATCAGCCGTTATACGGCAGCCCCGATTAACAGCCGGAAGAAGCGAAGAGTAGCTGGCTATGCCCGCGTTTCCACGGATCATGATGACCAGGTTACCAGCTATGCCGCACAGGTGGACTATTACACGAATTACATCAAGGGACGGGATGACTGGGAGTTCGTCGGCATCTACACCGATGAAGGCATCTCGGCTACCAACACCCGGCACCGCGATGGCTTCAAGCGGATGGTCAGGGATGCCATGGATGGGAAAATCGACCTCATCGTTACGAAGTCGGTCAGCCGCTTCGCCAGAAACACCGTAGACAGCCTGACGACGGTACGCAAGCTAAAGGACAAGGGCATCGAGATATATTTCGAAAAGGAAAACATCTGGACGCTTGATGCCAAGGGCGAACTCCTCATCACTATCATGAGTTCTCTGGCGCAGGAAGAAAGCCGGAGCATCTCGGAGAACGTCACCTGGGGCCATCGGAAGCGGTTTGCTGACGGGAAGGTGTGTGTGCCGTTCGGTCATTTCCTTGGCTATGATCGGGGGCCGGACGGGAATCTGGTCGTCAACCAGGAGCAGGCCAAGACGGTAAAACTGATTTACCGCTTGTTCCTGGACGGGTATACCTTCCACTCTATTGCCAAGGAGCTGACTGCCAGAGGGCTGGAAACTCCGGCGAAAAAGAAACGCTGGTATCCGGGGACGGTAGAGAGCATCCTGACCAATGAGAAATACAAGGGCGATGCCCTGCTGCAGAAGCGCTTCACCGTCAACTTCCTGACCAAAGAAACGAAGGCGAATGAAGGGGAAGTGCCGCAGTATTATGTGGAAAATAATCACGAAGCTATCATCAGCCCGCAGGTCTTCGACTGGGTGCAGGAAGAAATCAAGCGCCGGCGTAAGGGCAGGAGCCGCTACAGCGGTGTATCCATATTCTCCAGCAAAATAAAATGCGGCCAGTGCGGCGGCTGGTACGGGGCCAAGGTCTGGCACTCGACCGACAAGTACCGCAGGACCATCTACCGATGCAACGATAAGTTCAAACACCACTGCAAGACACCGCATCTGACGGAAGAAGAAATAAAGGATATCTTCGTGAAAGCTGTCAATCAGCTCATCGAAAACAAAGCAGATGTCCTTAACTGCATCACCCTGCTGAAGGAACGGCTTACCAATACAGAAAACCTGGAAGAGGAGCGGGACAAGCTCAGCACAGATTTGAACCTGCTGGCCGAGAAGGTACAGCAACTCATAGCCGAGAATGCGCGCGTGGCACAGAACCAGGATGATTACGATCGGAACTACAGCGAGCTGGTCAGCCGATATGAAGCGGCGAAGAAGCAGTACGACAAGAACTGTGAAGCCATCCAGTATCGTGAGAGAAGGCGCCGTCAGATAGACAGCTTCATCGAGGAGCTTCGGGGCCAGGAACTCATCAAGGAGTTCGATGTCCGGCTTTGGGGCAGCATGGTGGATTTTATTATGGTATATAGTAAGGAGGATATTAGGGTTACCTTCAAGGACGGGACAGAAATCAGAGCATAAAGAAGATAGCGGTCATCAGTAGGTTGAATACCATGCTGATGACCGTTTTTTCGTCTTAGTTTCGGTTCTATGATATAATAATTGTCAAGAAAGTCTGAAAGTAGGAGGTGGAAAAATGAATTTCTATGAAGAAGCTATAGCAAGAAAGTATATGACTTTAATTGAGGCATTGAAATGTTTGCCAGGAGTTATGCCCAATAAATCAAAAGAATTAATAGATAATGCTTTAGAAATGAACTTTATCCCGGGTTCGTTAGAAATAGCGGATTTTTGCTATCGTGTTGGTGAAACAGAATTATTACAAGAAGAATATGAGGAAATTCATATAGAATTAGAATCTTTTTATGGAACAACTATAAAGACAAGCCCTCAAGGGGCTAAGGTACTTATGAAATTATATCGCAATGGAGATTTGGTTATGCATAAAGGAAAATGCATAACTGAGGCACCTGAATTGCAGGCATATATTGATAAGGAAAGTTACTTTAGGGAAGAAGCTGACAGAATTAGGCGGGAAGATGAATATAGAAAATACCTTATCAAGAATCCAGATGAAATCAAAGAATCCGATTTTTCGTATTCCCTATTGAACGATGTGTATAATGGGCCTGTGAATTCAGACCAGTACTGAAAATTTTAAGAGTGCATGATAT
>OGZX01000614.1_pt1 | contig 41532 bp, 26 predicted proteins | sample 1576881 | NCBI WGS metagenome assembly OGZX01 (sample SAMEA3541542, study PRJEB24748) | human gut metagenome | biome: human gut; feature: human-associated habitat; material: faeces | place: China | collected 2012 | reverse complement strand
TCTCTACTGGGGATTTGTAGGAAACCGCTTTGCCCGGTGGACAAACTTCATTCCACTAAAGAAATCACAGTGGCAGGAAGTATTGGAAGTAATAAAGGTGGACATCCTGATGATAAAGAACAAACCGGTCGAAAGTATCGGACATAATGCATTGGCCAGCCTGATCTATTTCGGTACGTTCTGGGCTTTCTTGTTGCAAAGTATTACGGGTTTCGGACTGTATGCTAAAATGAGCCAGTCCTTCTTCCCGCAACTGTTCGCCTGGACAATCCCGTTAATGGGTGGCGACCTGATGGCCCGGCAGATCCATCACTTCCTTATGTGGTTCTTTATCCTCTTCGCGATCGTGCATATCTATCTGGTATTCTATCACGATTATATCGAACAGCGCGGTGAAACCTCCTCCATCATTGGAGGTTGGAAGTTTATCGAAGAAGATATTGCAGACAAGGAAGAGATTACGGAGACAGCCGAAACAATCACAAAGATTGCAAAGAAACATGAATAGCTTAGCACTATAAAGCAACCCCAATAACACTACTGTGCTACTACCAGCAACACAGTAGTGTTACTTATATCAGCACAATAGTGCTACATACAATGACATAGTAGTGCTATTAACAACGACAGAATGGAAAAGAAAACTCTTATATTAGGTGTCGGCAACTTGTTGCTGAAAGACGAAGGAGTCGGTATCCACGTGATACAGGCCCTGGAAAAAGAAAAGCTTCCCGCCCATGTCACCCTGATGGATGGCGGGACGGGAGGCCTTCATCTGATCAGTTGGTTGACAGGCTACGATCATATCATCATGGTAGACGCCACCCTCGATAGCAACCCACCGGGAACCGTCCGCCTGATCCGTCCCCAATACGCCAGTGACTACCCTCCCTTGATGAGCGCACACGAAATCGGCCTGCGTGACATGATCGAAACCATGATCCTGACCGACGATCTCCCCGAAGTACACTTGATCGTGGTCTCCGCCGCCAACCTGAATGAGGTAAATATGGAACTGACTCCAGAAGTAGAGGCTTCCATTTCGGAGGTGATAAGAATAATAAAGAAATTGATTTTGTGATCATGGAATGGAAATAAAGCATAGCCCCCTTCTTTTACAGATTCCTAAAGAAATCATCCAGTGAAACCTCTTTCTCCACTCCCAGCTTCTTCCTCAAACGAAAGCGTGACGTATTTACGCTCGCCCGATTATTCCCCAAAGCAAGAGCAATTTCCTCTGAAGTCAGGTTCAAACGGATAAGCATAGCCAGTAATTCTTCATTCCGGGTAACAGTCGGACAAACCTCACGCAGCCTCAACATAAACGAAGGATGGAGAATACAGAATTGACGACGGAATTCCTGCTCCTCCTCATTTGTTAGCAAATGTGGCGAAAGACTGTTGATCACCTCCTGCATGGTATTCCTTGCATCCGACCTTTCTATTTGTTCCCTAAGTTCCTCGTTCTTACGGTTCATATTCTGACGCTCAGTCAACATCTGTCGAAGCTGCTTTTCCTGTTCCTCTATCAAACGAAGAGATTCCTTATGGCGGATTTCTGTCAGCTCATGCTCACGAAGGTTGGCTTCGTGCTTTAGTTTAAGCGTACGATGCCGCATGACAAGCCATAACAAAAAGATTATCCCTAACAGAAATAACAAAATACCAATCGATGCATAATATTGCAACGTCCGCTCTTTCAACTGTATCTCCGAACGGAGCAGTTTATTGACATGTTCTTTTTCCCGGGTTTCATACTTAACACGAAACTGGGAAATCAATCCTGCATTCCGGCGCTCAGTAAAGCTTCTATCCGCCTCACGGGCCATCAGTAAGAAACGGGAAGCTTCAGCAAAACGCCCCATTCCTTCATACAAAACTCCCAGACGATAATATACCATACGCTGCTGATTCAATAAATGATTTTCCTGGATATAATCGCAACAAACCCTGTAAACATCTATCGCCAACTGCTTCTCTCCCACTTCAACCAAAGCATCCCCCAACAAACGAATGGTCAATACAGACAGGTTATTCAGAGGTTTACTTTTTAATGAAATCACCAACTGACGGACTCCGGCAATTACATCAGCCTCTTTTCCTTCCATATTATGAACAGCCAGAATACTTTTATAATTATCATAAAATTCATGATAAAAAGAATTCTGGGTAGGATCCGGTAGACGACGAGACATACTATCCAGTAGAACCACTGCCTTTTCATACTGTTTACTCTGAAGTGCATAATAAACAGCCAGATTATCCACTCTCAAAAAAGCATCGGGAACATCACTGAGCACCGCCGCTTCCCGTGCCTTGGATAGATGCAATTCCACCTCTTCTTCCAATCCCCATTCATCATATAACTGCACGACATTTACCTCCGCAGCACAAAGGCCATATGGATTCTTCTCGCCCTGTCCGGAAAGTATCATATCATCGTAGGCAGACAATGCTTTTTCAAACTCACCGACCTGCTGATATTGATAGATGAGATTTCCCAACACAAAAACAATCTTGGTTTTATCCTCCAGCGTACGAATGATCTCCAAACTCCGCTCCCCACAGGCAATAGCTTTACGAATATCTCCGACCTGGTTGTAAATAACAGAAGCAATGCCATTGTCGACATATAATTGATCTTTTTCACGACCTTCCGTCGGTCTGGCTAGTGCCCGATCTATCATGACCACAGCCTCATCCAAACGAGTAGCCTCATAAAGCGAATAAGCCAGACAAACCTCCACGCTACGCGGATAGTTACGTATAAACCAAAGCTCTCTTTCATTATATAAACGACTGAAATAATCCGCCCCGTCTTTTCGTTGCCCGGCAAAAATATAACAGTAAACCAATTGCAGGCATCCTTCGTTCATCAGGCCGGCAACAGGCTTTATATCTTCTCCAACAGGTTCGAGGGCGATCAGCTTTTCATAAAACGGTATAGCCGACACAAACTCTTCCTTCTTTTGTAAATCACGTGCCTGATTGAACAAATCCTGAGCCTCACGGTGAATGGAGGACAATGAGTCGGAAGATATCAGCGGAGTCTTTTCAACGGATTGGTCACCTCTACATCCGGTTAACAAAAAGAAGAGGGTTAGAACAAAAGTGGTTATACGATACATTTTGATATTCTTTAAATTGAATCTGAGACTTATCATTCTATCAAGAACAATTCACGAATATACAACATTCTAAGACATCATCAAAATCGTATAACACTCTATTTCAACACATAATACAGCATTGCTGCTATCGCAGATCCTGCAATCGGTGCAATTCCAGGGATCCAGGCATATTCCCAATGACTATTACCTTTATCTTTAATTGGAAGAATTGTATGCATAAAACGTGGAGCCAAATCACGAGCCGGATTATTGATCTCGGCATTTGTACAGAACACGCCCAACTTTGCCGCCTGACTGTCGGTAGCATCAAAATGGTCTTTATAAACCAACCAGACAACCAAAGCTCCAGCCGCTGCTCCCAGGAACTGGGCCAGGAATCAGCAGCATAGTCCCTATAAATTCCGCAAAAAATGGTGTCATGGCAAGAATGAATTAAATGTAATATCAGATTTCACTATCCATAGCCCAATTCATTGTACGGCCTACTGCCTTATGCCAATCGGTTAGCAGTGCCAGCGCTGTCTCCGGCTTCATCTTAGCCGTGAATATAGTATCCAGCGACCATTGTTCCTTCAGTTCATCCATATCTTTCCAGTAATTCACTGCCAGACCGGCCAGATAAGCAGCTCCCAGCGCAGTCGTCTCCAGTATTCTGGGACGGACCACCGGACACTGGCAGATATCGGACTGGAACTGCATCAGGAAATTATTGGCAATAGCCCCGCCGTCCACACGAATTTCCTTCGGCTTGGCGTGGATATCATTCTCCATAGCCATCAGGACATCGTACACCTGATAGCAAATTCCTTCCAGAGCAGCACGCGTCAGATGGGCAGCCGTCGTACCACGGGTAATACCGATAATAGCACCGCGGGCATACTGATCCCAGTAAGGAGCTCCCAGTCCTGTCAGGGCCGGCACAAAATAAACGCCACCGTTATCCGGCACCGATTTCGCCATCTGTTCCGTCACCGGAGCATTTGGGATCAACCCGATACCGTCACGCAACCATTGGATAACAGCACCACCCACAAAGACACTACCTTCAAGCGCATAAGTAACCCGATCACCCAGCTTCCAGGCAATTGTCGTCAACAGGTTATTTTGTGAGAAGACCGGTTTATCGCCGGTATTCACGATCATAAAGCAACCTGTTCCGTAGGTCGTCTTCATCATACCCTCTTCCAGGCAAAGCTGTCCGAATAAGGCAGCCTGCTGATCACCGGCCATCCCGGAAACAGGAATACCCGCCTTAAATATGGGAGTAGATGTTTCACAATAAACTTCACTGCTACTCTTCACCTCCGGCATCATGGAAGCCGGAATAGTAAAAAGATTCAGTAACTCCTGATCCCACTGCAATGTATTTATATTGAAAAGCATCGTACGGGAAGCATTAGTAATATCAGTAATAAACTGACCACCGCGTGTCAACTTCCAGATCAACCAAGAGTCGACGGTACCGAAACAAAGCTCACCCCGTTCAGCCCGCTCACGGACTCCTTTGACATGATCCAGTATCCATTTTACTTTGGTGGCGGAGAAATAAGCATCGATCACCAGTCCTGTCTTTTGCTGGATGTAATCGGCATACCCTTCAGCCTTCAGTTCCTCACAGTAGTCAGCTGTACGCCGATCCTGCCATACAATAGCATTGTAAACGGGGAAACCTGTTTCGCGGTCCCATACGATCGTTGTCTCCCGCTGGTTTGCAATGCCGATACAAGCAATATGCGTATCCGTCACATCAGCCTTCGCCATCGCTTCCTTGATAGCGGTAGATTGCGTATACCATATCTCGTTCGGATCGTGCTCTACCCAACCCGGTTTAGGAAAATACTGTTGGAACGGTTTCTGGGAGAAGGTAATAATCTCTCCCTGACGATTAAACAGAACGGCCCGGGAAGTCGTTGTTCCCTGGTCTATAGCCAGCACATATTTATGTCTGAAATTCATATTGTTCCTTTCTGTTAGTTCATTATCTTTTTCTTGTTAATCCAATATATAATGAGTTGCGATACGATTGAACTCTTCCAATTGCCCGGCTCTCCAGGAGGCATCTTTACCTCTTTCTTCAGCTAGGATTGAGGCAACCTTCGGAGCCATGGCCATCGCTGCACGAGCATCCATAAACAGGATACGCAAACGGCGGGCCAATACATCTTCCAACGTACGGGGCATCTCGTTACGGATAATCCAGGTAACTTCCCCGCGGGTATAAGCGTATCCGGGATGCAACTTCTCACCCATTTCCGGAGCTGAAACAACCAGTTGCCTGATCGCATCAGCATCCGTACCATAGACATATAAAGGATCGGAGTAATCGGGAGTGGTTCCGGAACCATGAACCGGGTACGTTTCGGTTATACAATCGCGTGTAGGCACATGCATATAACGAATGGCATAGTCGAGTGTATCCTGTGCCATCTTCCGGTAGGTAGTCCACTTCCCTCCGATTATAGTTATTAAACCCGATTTCTCACGGATAAGTTTATGGCTACGTGAAATCTCCTTCGTTTTTTTCCCTTCGTTGCGGGGAGCCGCCAAGGGACGGAGACCGGCAAATACCGATAAAACATCACTCCGCTGCGGGGCACGATTCAGGTAATTGGCAGCCGTGTCGAGGATAAACCGAATCTCTTCTTCAAGTGCTACCGGTTCGACACTCGACTCTTTCATCAATGTATCGGTCGTACCCACCACGACCTTATCGTGCCATGGTACGGCAAACAGAACACGTCCGTCGGATGTTTTAGGAATCATCACAGCACAATCGCTGTCCAGAAAAGAAGCATCTAATACCAGGTGAACCCCCTGGCTGGGACGAACAGTCGGATATTTACCCGGCTTATCCATCTGTAATATCTCATCTGCAAAAACCCCGGTAGCATTAATAACCGAATGTGCCTTCACCTGATAGGTATCACCCGTTTCCTCATCACGAACAATTACACCGGCCACCTTCTTCTTTTCTTTCAGCAGACCAGTTACATTCATATAGTTCAGAACACAGGCCCCAGCCTCCACGGCGGTTTGTGCCATATTAATAGCCAGGCGGGAATCGTCAAACTGCCCGTCGTGGTAAAGCACACCGGCTGTCATACCCTTTCGCCGGAGCATCGGAATTGTTTTTACCGCTCGCTTGGGACCGATACAAACCGACCGTCCCAGACTGAGTTTCCGAGCCATCAAGTCATACAGTATCAGGCCGACCGTATAGAAAGGTCCTTCCCACCAACGATAACAAGGAATCAGGAATAACTGGTCTTTCACCAGATGAGAGGCATTACGGCGAAGCAGACCACGTTCATGAAGAGCTTCAAAAACCAGTGACATATCTCCCTGTGCCAGATAACGAACACCTCCATGCACCAGCTTCGTACTCCGGCTGGAGGTCCCTTTTGTAAAATCCGAACGTTCGAACAAGGCCACGCTATATCCGCGGGTTGCCGCATCGAGCGCTATTCCCAGACCTGTCGCTCCGCCGCCTATCACGACGAAGTCGAATACTTTTTGCCGGTCATCCAGCAGGGAGATAACTGATTCTCGTTCCATAATACCCTAAATAAAATATTAACTCCCACAAATCTAACAAATTATTTAGATTTGTGGGAGCCGGGTATGTTAATTAACTTAGTCTGTTATTCAAACATCTTGTCGATACCTCCGACATCGGTCGGTATATGCCTCCGCTCTTCCTCCGTCGTTGTCTTGCAAGGATTTGCATATTGTTCCGGAACATCGAAATCGTCATCCTCCGAATAACCGAGAGTCTTGTCGGCATACACTTTCTGCATAAATAAGCCGTAGATAGGTAAAGCCATACTGGCTCCCTGTCCTTCCTGCAGACGATCGAAGTGGATCGAACGGTCCTCGCCTCCTACCCAACAACCGGACACCAGGCTCGGCGTGAATCCCATAAACCATCCGTCGGAGTTATTCTGTGTCGTACCTGTCTTACCTCCCATAGGCGCCTTTATACCATACCGGAAACGGACACGTCCACCGGTTCCACCATCGATCACACTCCGCAACATATACAGCATCTTATAGGAAGCATCTTCCGGCAAAACTTCGTTCATTTGCGAATTAAAGCTGGCTATCGTATTTCCATACGAGTCTTCGATACGGGTTACATAAAGCGGTTCGACACGGATACCCTTATTGGCAAACACCGTATAAGCAGCCACCATTTCGCCCACCGACACATCCGGCGTACCGAGCGATACGGAAATAACAGGATCGATATTCCCTTTCAGCCCGAACGAATGCAACAGGCGGACAAAGGTATAAGGAGAAAGCTGCTTCATCAGATAAGCAGTCACCCAGTTGGACGAATTCTGCAATCCCCACTGGATAGTCACCATTTCACCTACCCGCTTGGCTCCGGCATTACGCGGCGACCAAAGGATACCGTTCTCGTCGGTCAGTTGTTGCTGCACGTGAAGCATTTCCTCACAAGGGCTGATACCTTCGATCATCGCCAACGAATAAAGGAAAGGCTTGATGGTAGAACCCACCTGGCGACGTCCGCCATTTATCATATCATACTGGAAATCATTATAATCGATACCTCCCACATAAGCCTTCACATACCCCGTACGCGGGTCCATCGACATAAAGGCCGTACGCAGGAAACTCTTATGATAACGGATAGAATCCCACGGCGACATAATGGTGTCGATCGGTCCATTCCAACTGAATACACGCATTTCCACCGGTTTCTGGAACTCTTTACGCATATCGGCTTCGTTCATTCCACTACTCTTCATGCTGCGGTAGCGGTCAGTCTGGTGCATCGCACGCATAATCATCGTATCTACCTGTCCAACCGACACATCACGGGAGAACGGCGCATAACTGCGACCTTTTTTCTCACGGAAGAAAGCAGGTTGTAATTCTTTTCCGATATGTTCGCGAACGGCATCTTCTGCATACTTCTGCATACGCGAGTCGATGGTCGTATATATTTTCAGACCGTCGGTATAAAGGTTATAGAACTCACCATCGGCTTTTTTATTCTTATTACACCAACCGTACAGAGGATTGGTTTCCCAGGCCAACGAATCTTCCGAGAACTTCTGACCTTGCCAAGAGGCATAACGTTTACGGTCCGGTTTCTTAGCCGTCAATGTCAGGCGAAGATATTCACGGAAATAGGGAGCCAAGCCTTCCTTATGATCCATACGACTGAAACGGACAGTCAGCGGCAACGCTTTCAACGAGTCGCAATCGGCACGGGAGATATAACCGGCCTTCTGCATCTGCTCGAGCACCGTATTACGACGGCCACGGGTACGTTCATTCTGGCGTACCGGGTTAAAGTAAGAAGGGTTCTTACACATTCCCACCAGCGTAGCGGCTTCTTCTATCTTCAAATTCTTGGGAGTTGTACCGAAATAAACACGGGCAGCCGACTGGATACCCACGGCATTATACAGGAAGTCGAACTTGTTCAAATACATGCTGATAATCTCTTCCTTTGTGTAATAACGTTCCAATTGAACGGCAATCACCCATTCGATCGGCTTCTGGAATAGGCGTTCCATAAAGTTATCGGCACTAGGTGAGAAAAGCTGTTTTGCCAGCTGCTGGGTAATGGTACTACCACCGCCACCACTCTTCTGCATCAGGATACCGCGTTTCACAACAGCGCGGAACAATCCCTGCGCATCGATACCGCTATGTTGTGCATAACGAATATCTTCGGTAGCTATCAAGGCTTTCACCAGGTCGGGAGAAAGATCCTTATAATTTGTCATGATACGGTTATCCTGACTATGGGCATAACTTCCCAAAGTCTTTCCGTCAGATGAAATGATCTGGGATGCATATTTGTCGATAGGATTTTCGAGCTGTTCCACCGGCGGCATATACCCGATAGAGCCATTCGCTATTGCGGTAAAAATCAGAAATACAGTTCCTACTGCTGCCGCAAACAGTACCCAGAATGTAATTATAATGCCTTTTGTTACTTTTGAAGCCATCTTCTTATTCGCTTAGAAATCGCAAAGATAAGAAATTAAACCAATAATATAACTCCCAGGCTAATTAAACCAATGAAAACCCAAAGCACTACCCCTTGTACCATCGGACGGACACCGACCTGTTTGATTACTTTTCTTGATAATCCGGCTCCGATCAGAAAGAGAGTGACGGTCAATCCCTTCTTAGCCAACCAAACTAACGAACCTGTCACAGTTTCGGGGATCGTTAAAAAGGTGTTGGCAACCATTGCCAGAATGAAAAAGAAGATAAACCAGGGAATAGCGATCTTACCACCTTTTTGCTTGAAGAGGAACATGGTGACGATCGTAATCGGAATAATCCACAAAGCACGTGTTAACTTAACCATCGTAGCGATTTCAAGTGCTTTCTCGCCATAAGCAGCACCGGCACCGACCACCGAACTGGTGTCGTGGATAGCAATAGCCGCCCACATACCGAATTGCTCCTGCGTCATATTGAGTAAATGACCGATAGGAGGAAAAATAAACAGCGCAATTGCATTCAGGATAAAGATCGTACCCAGTGCCATCGACATTTCATTATCGTTGGCTTTCACTACCGGCCCTACGGCAGCAATGGCGCTACCGCCGCAAATAGCTGTCCCGGCAGAGATCAGGTAAGCGGTTTTCCTATCCATCATCAGGCGTTTGCCCAGATATATACCCAACACCAGTACAGCCGCCACCGATACAATGGTGAAAAGCATCCCCTCCTTCCCTGTCTTCAGCGACTCATGCAGATTCATACCGAACCCGAGCCCTACGACCGAAAACTGTAACAGATATTTGGATGTCTTCTTACTAAACTTAGGAAAAGGCTGCCCGGCCGTCATCCCGAGTGCAAGCCCCAGAAACAGGGCTATTGCGGGTGAAATAAAAGGCAATAGACAAATAGCGAAAAGGAGAATGAAAAGGGGTTTGTTGTACTTCGTCAGAACTTGCTCAATTGTATTCATTACTATAATTTCATTTAGTTATCTTCTCTTTTGACGGCGCAAAGGTAAAATTAAAATACAAGCGCTCCCAATCACTATATGGAATAGCAGATAACCTGAGGTTATAGATTATTTATAGGTTTGCATATATCGCATAAAACTCTCTTCCAATCCCCCACTCTGCCCTTGCAGTTGCACGAAAGAGAACATTCGTTCGGCCGTAAAGTCAGATATATCGATCACCTTCAATATCCCTGATGTCAACTCGCGGGTGACGGCACGCACCGACAAAATAGCCAAAGCATCCGAATTCTCCAGAAATAATTTGATGCTCTCCGTACTTCCTAACTGCATCAACACTTTCAGTTGCGACAGTTTGATCTGATGTTCGGCCAATGCCGATTCGAGTACCTCCAATGTTCCCGAACCGTTTTCGCGAAGTATCAACGGAAGGGTACATAATTGCTCGAGCGTCAGTTCATCGTAATGGGCCAGCTTGCTACCAGTATGGGTCAGCAATACCAGTTCATCCTTCATGAAGGGGGTGTAATGTAAGGAACTCTGACGGGCATTGCCCTCTACCAGTCCGAGCGTGATCTTCCCTTCGCGCAGGGCTTTCTCGATATCGTGACTGTTGCCGTTGAGCAGGGAAACGCGGATATCGGGAAACTTGGTGACAAAAGAAGAAAGGATAGGTGGCAGGACATACTGCGCAATCGTCGTGCTGGCGCCGAGACGCAGTTCGCCACAGACATTATTGGTCAGCAGGTTCATTTCGAAATCCAGTTGACGGTAAGCCGTCAGCAGGTTATTGGTATGCGACAGGAGCAACTCTCCCGCAGTTGTCAGCACGATACGGCCACCGGTACGGTCGAAAAGCGGCGTCTTATACTGTACCTCCAGCTCATGAATATGCTTGCTGATAGCAGGCTGGCTGATAAACAACTCCTTTGAAGCCTTCGTAAAGCTCAGGTTCGTCGCAACACTGTAAAATACCTTCAGACGAAAATCCATATTCCTTATTATTTCTAAATAAACTTATCGGGAACAAAGATATGAGTTTATTTACATACTTTTGTATAACCGTAACATGAAGACATTATGAGGATCAATAAAAAAGTTATTACAATCATCGTATCCATTGCCGTAACCCTGTTCTTTATCCTACCGGGTATCGGTTTCAGTATACTTAACTGGGGAGTACTGCCTCCGGAAAAACTGACTCCGCTCGTTATCGAGCAAACGAATAAATTTCTTGATGCACACCTCGATTGCAAACGGATCGAATTGACTTACTTCGAGACCTATCCGCATCTGGGAATCAAACTGATCAACGGACACCTGATATCACACGCCGCAGAAGATTCGACGGCACATACCGAAGAACTGGCTATCCCTTCCGACTCACTATTGGCATTCAAACAGGTAGTGATCTCGTTCCGTCCAACCGATTACCTGTTCGGCGGCAAGATAACGGTTGGCGAGGTAAATATAGAAGAACCCCGCTTCTACGGCTATGTCAACAAGAAAGGTTCAGCCAACTGGGATATCTATTCGAGCGAACCCGACTCTGCTGCAACCGACAAGAAGCCCTTGCCCCCCATCGACTTGCAGAAAGTACGCATTACCAACGGCCGTTTCACTTACGACGACCGCCAGGGCGACCTGTTTGCCGAGATAAACGGTTTCTTCCTCAGTCTCGATGGCTCACTGACTACCGGAGGTAACAAACTGGATGTCGAAACAGGCTGTACCTCCATTCTCTTCAGCAGCCCGACTTATACACTCGCAAACAAACTGGCCCTAAAACTGAAAAGCCAACTCCTGCTCTCGGATAACTACAACACCGTGACGCTGAACAATGCAGAATTACTGGTAAACAACCTACCTTTCACCGCCGACGGTTCCGTCAGCAGCCTGCCTTTGCTGAAACAGACACGTATCGATATGGAAGTCGGGCTTAAGATATCCGACATGAATGACCTGCTTCATTTCATACCGGACGCTTATTTCCAGAACCGGGATAAGACTGTTGCGAAAGGTTCTATTATTATGGAAGGGAATATACATGGCTTCCTGGGCGACAGTATCGTGCCGTCTGTTAACCTGTGTTGCAAGATAGAAAACGGTTCGTATCATATAAAGGGGGTCAAACAGGGAATCGATACCCTGCAAATGGATATGGATCTACATTTGAACGGCATATATCCCGACTCCTCATTCCTTTCCCTCGAACAATTGACACTGAAAGGACTGACGACCTCCCTCGATATGCAGGGCAAAGTCACCAATCTGCTGACCTCACCGAATGTGGATACAAACATAAAAGGAAAAATCGACTTCACCCGTCTGGCAAAAGAATTCATTAATCCGGATACCTTGTTCCTGCAAGGGGTGATGGATGCCGATCTCTCCGCCTCTTTTAATGTAGACGACCTATTGAACAGCCAGTACGGAAAGGTTCATGCTTCCGGCCGCCTGAATATTGACACGCTGAAAGCTTACAGCCTGCCGCTTGGAATGGATGTGTTTATTGCCAAAGCACATTTTTCCGTAGACTCGACAGGGCTGAGTAGTTCGTATCTGGACAACAAAGACTTGTTGAGTATGTCAATGTCGGTAGACAGCCTGAACGTCAAATACCAGGATGCTATAAGTACCAACATAAGTAAGTTGGCTATACAGGCAAAGACTTCTCCTGTAATAGATACAACAGCCGTTATCCCGATGACAGGTCAAATCAGATTCGATTATCTGCGTACCCGTCTGCCAGATTCCGTATTACTGGTAGCCGGAAAGACTGTATTGAAAGGGGGGATCAAATCTTCGGCTTCCGACAAACGGATACCGACACTCGGGGCTACGATCTCCGTCGATACGCTACGTTATTTTATTATCCCCATGCGTACCGGGATGATACTCTCGGAAAATACATTTAATCTGGAAGCCCTGCCTTACCGTGATGCGATGCGTCAGCGATGGCTTGCCCGGACAGATACGGCCACACGTACCAACTCAGCAAGACGGCTACGTCGTACAAGGACAACAGGCAGCCAGGTTCAAATAGACTCCACCGACGTCACCTCCCAACTATTACGACAGTGGGAAGTGCGGGGCAGCCTCTCGTTCAAACAGATGCGCGGGTTCAGCCGGATGATGCCTATCCCGATGAAAATCGATCAGACAACATTGAAATTTAACACAAACGATATTACTCTCACCGATGCTCGTCTGCACCTGGGCAAAAGCGATTTCATGCTGAACGGAGAAATCAAAAGTATCCGTCAGGCCATGTTGCGGGGAGGCAAGTTGAGAGGAAATTTCTCCCTTACCTCTGATTATATCGATTGCAACCAATTGATAAAAGCAATAAACTCAGGCATGCAATATGCCGAATTACAAGAGTCCACTGGCCATACCGGTATAGATGCGGAAAGCCTGGCGACCATGGATACCCATATCTTACAGGATTCTATTTCCGTAGCCTCACTCGACACGACCGATCAGGTATTCGTTATTCCGGCCAATCTGGATATGACACTCCATACCAATGCGAAAAAGATAGACTTCAAAGATGCCGAACTGAGTAATGTGGAAGGTGAAATTATTATCCGCGATCAAAGCGTCAACCTGAGTAACCTGGCGATGAACTCAAACATCGGCCGTGGAAATATGACGATGTTCTATACGGCAAAAGATAGCCGAGGGGCATCTGCCGGCTTCGATCTCGACATGGAAGATGTAATGGTTGAGAAACTGATCAGCCTGTACCCTGCTATCGACACACTGGTACCGATGTTACGTTCGTTTGAAGGAGTAGTGGATTGCCAGATCACAGCAACTTGTAAGATGGACTCCACGATGTCGCTCGAACTTCCGTCTCTGCATTCGGCTTGTTACCTGCATGGTGAAAACATGGTATTGCTGGATGGCGAGACGTTTACCGAAATATCGAAAACGCTTATGTTCAAGAATAAAAAACGGAATGTGATAGATAGCATTTCGGTCGACCTGGCCATCAAGGACAATAAAATAGAGGTATTCCCCTTCCTTGTCGAAATGGACCGTTATAAAGTAGCTGTCGGAGGTACGCATAATCTCGATATGACATTCAACTATCACCTATCAGTATTAAAATCACCCGTTCCATTCAAGCTGGGGATAGATATTACCGGTAATCTGGATAATTTCAAATACAAGATCGTGAAATGCCGCTATAAAGATCTCTTCAAGCCGGCCAAAGAAGCCGAACTGGATAGCACGCGCACAAATGTCCGCAAAGAAATACGCGAGTCGATACGTAAACAAATAAAAGAGACTGCTCCCGAATTGGTGAGCAGCCTCTCTTCAAATCATTCAGCGACTTCTCCGGATGGAGAAACCAATGTTTTGTAATTAACGGCCGGAGTACATCCGGTCGTAATATTTCATATAATCGCCGCCGGTAATATCTTCTACCCATTGTTGGTTTTCCAGATACCATCGGATCGTTTTTACGATACCGACCTCAAAGCTGGTTTCAGGTGTCCAGCCGAGTTCTTCCGATATTTTTGTCGGGTCGATGGCATAGCGCTGATCGTGTCCGAGGCGGTCTTTCACAAAAGTGATCAGGCTGTCGTTAATCCAGTCGATCGAAATCTGTCCATCCGGGCCAACCTCCTTCTTCTTGAGCATCTGGCGGTACTCGGGCTGCTCGGTCATTAACCGATGGATTGTGCTGATGGTCAGTTTAACGATTTCAATATTCTGCTTTTCGTTATGACCACCTACATTATATACCTCTCCTACCCGTCCGCGATGAATAACGGCATCGATAGCCTTGCAATGGTCTTCCACATACAGCCAGTCTCTTACATTCGTTCCGTCGCCATACACCGGCAAGGATTTACCCTCCAGGATATTCTTGATGATCAGTGGGATCAGCTTCTCCGGGAAATGATAAGGGCCATAATTATTAGAACAGCGGGTGATACTTACGGGCATTTTATAGGTATCGGAATAGGCTTTTACAAACAAGTCGGCGCTGGTCTTGGAAGCACTATACGGACTTCTCGGGTCCAACGGGGTAGTTTCGTGGAAATATCCCTCTGCTCCCAGACTGCCATACACCTCATCGGTCGATACCTGATGGAAACGGACTCCTTCCCTCCATTGAGGATAGCCGGTTTCGTCTTTTCCTGTCACCCAGGCTCTGCGGGCAGCATCGAGCAAGTTCTGTGTTCCCAAGATGTTGGTTACGAGAAATAACTGCGGATTTTCAATACTACGGTCCACATGGCTCTCTGCAGCAAAGTTGACCACATAATCGAAGTTATACTTTGCAAAAAGTTCATCAGCCAGAGCACGGTCACAGATATCTCCTTTTACAAATTCGCAACGCTTGCCATCAATATCTTCCGCAATCGTGCCCAAATTGCCTGCATAAGTCAACAGGTCGAGAATCACGATTTTTATATCCTGATGTTCCGCCAGCATATATTTGATAAAGTTAGCACCAATAAAACCGGCTGCACCGGTAACCAGATAAGTCTTCATCGTCCGTATTATTTAAATGTAAAATTATATTCTGCCGCACTCAATAGCGGGGCTTTTGTATCTTTCTCTGATAAATTCACTGCATCTATGTCTGTGATTCCCCAATCTACACCAATTGCCGGATCGTTAAACCGCAAGCCTCTTTCATGGCTTGGCATATAAGGATTATCTACCTTATAGGTAAAAACGGCTTCTTCGCTCAACACATGAAATCCATGGGCAAATCCTTGTGGAATAAAAAACTGGCGTTTGTTCTCTGCGGAAAGTTCGACAACTACATACTTACCGAACGTCGGAGAACCGGTACGAAGATCGACAGCCACATCCAATACCCGTCCTGTTATCACCCGTACCAACTTCGACTGCGAATAAGGAGCCAGCTGGTAATGCAGTCCTCTCAGTACTCCCTTGGAAGAGCAGGATTCATTGTCCTGTATAAAATTTATTTTACCAATGTGTTGTTCAAACTCTGCCTGCTTATAAGCTTCCATAAAATATCCCCGTGCATCATTAAAAACCTTAGGTTCAATAATCCATACACCCGGGATTTCTGTCTCAATATAATTCATCCTTTCATTTTTATAACTAACAGAAGACAAAGTAACTTCTTTTTCCTTAGTTCTGCAACTATCAACGCCTGCAAAAAGAATGAAAAAGATTTGCATATTCAAAAGATAATACCTTTCTTTGCACTCGCAAAAACGATAAGACATCATTTGAAACAAACGGTTCCTTGGATGAGTGGCTTAGTCAGCGGTCTGCAAAACCGTGTACGGCGGTTCGAATCCGCCAGGAACCTCTAAAAAGAGTAACAGATTATCGATAAATAAATATTGGTTCCTTGGATGAGTGGCTTAGTCAGTGGTCTGCAAAACCATGTACGGCGGTTCGAATCCGCCAGGAACCTCTAAGAAAGCAGAAAGACTTCAATTAAGAATTGAAGTCTTTCTGCTTTCTTAGTATATACGTGGGTCTGTTTTTCAGGAAAGTTTCAACCTGTAATTTGTAAACCGAAGCTATCAAAAAACAAATTATGTCGTTCAAACAGGGTTTTATGCTGTCTGTGGAATATTTTTTGTCATCCGGTCGAAGTCCTCTACTTTTGCGGCGTGAAATAAAAATCAAGGAAACAAAAATGAAACAAAAAACATTTCTACTATTGGCTGCTGCTACTCTATTGGCAGCCTGTACCCCTTCTCCTAAACAGGTTTCGACCACTGAAATCGTGGAAATAACAAATACACTGCCACAAAAGAGGACAAATGTTTATAATGTAGATTCACTGGTAAAAGATCCCTGTAATAACCCGGAATTATGGATAGGACATCTGGAGAACGACCTGATGAAATTCTGGAACGGAAAGAATATACCAGAAGGAAAAAGTATCTTCTTCTCTACGTTCAGAAGCAACGACGGACAGGTCATTCCACAAGATACGGCACAATGGCCGACAGAATATAAGGAAGCGATGAAAGTTGCCGACCTGAAAGGGCTGGTGGAAGACGCAACCCAATATAACTATATCCGTGCCCATTCACGCCAGACTTTCGCATACGGCATTGCGTATAATATGACAGGAAATACCGATTATCTGCAAAAATGCCGCCAGGGAGCAATGGCGATCCTACAGGCAATGGACGAAAACAACGGCTTGTATAACAAACAAGATATCAATACCGGCGAATGGATGGACCCTGCCGACAAACGTAACAGTCAGGATCTGGCTTACGGAATAACCGGATTAGGCTATTATTACTACCTGACTCATGACGAAGCGGTTCTGAAACCATTACTTGCTGCGCGTAAATACATCTTCGATACTTATTTTGACGAAGGTAAAGATTTTCTGACCTGGCTACCCACATCAGTAATGGAAGGGAATGACAATGTAGAGATCGTCTCCCAACTGGACCAGTTGTATGCTTATATGCTCTGGGTCACTCCCTCTCTGCCAGAACCTTACCAGACAGAATGGAAAGCCGACTTGAAAAAACTGGCGAATGTAATGATAAACCATTTCTACAGCGAACGTTACGGTACTTTCTGGGGAAGTGCCACAAATGACCTGTCTAAAGAGTTAGCTACAGATCATACCGACTTCGGTCACTCTGTAAAAGCGATGTGGGTCATTTATGAGATCGGCAAAATCACCGACGATATTGCTTATGTAAATTTTGCCCGCGAAAAGATCAAAGTCATTTTAAACCGTGCATATATCGATGGAGACGGTTCATGGGCACGTCGTTACAATGCAGACGGTACATTAGACAAAGACAAAGAATGGTGGGGATTAGCCGAGCTCGATCAGGCTGCAGCTATACTTTCCTTGAATGACCCTTCTTATCTGCGGTTTACAAACAATACGTATAAATACTGGTTCGAATACATGGTCGACAAGCAGAATGGCGAAATCTGGCACATGGTAGATGCCGAAACCAACCTACCGTCACCGGAATACCCTAAGATACATGCCTGGAAGACATCTTTACACAGTTTCGAGCACTGTTTCCTGGGTTACGTGATCTCAAGCTATCACCGCAATCAACCTGTGACACTCTATTACGCATTTACAGAAAAAGAACCGGTTTCTTCCAGAAACGTTAATCCTTATTTCTTACGTGGTCATATCAAAGAGCAGAAAAAAGGAAACGTAATCGCATTAGATAATAACGAAAAAGGACGTAACGTTGTAGAGATAACGTTCGATTATATACATTAAATTCACGACCCTAACCCTCATAAACAATAATACTTGCATGGAAGGTGTGTCTACTTATATAGGTGCACCTTCCTTTTTTTTATCCATGCCTAGTCCTAAAAAGCGTTACACCTATCCGTACAAATAAATGCAGCCCGACAATCATTTTTCTATCTTATTAGAAAACTTACATCCAAAAAGATAATCCTTAACTTCTGTACAGTTCCGTATTTCACCGGCGAACCGGAACTGGATACTTATAAAGCAAAGATTCTGAAGGAAAAATAGCAGAATGACATTTCAACATCCAAAGCATAAAAATCAGGATGTTTGATAACATGAATAACATAATTTTTCTCATTCATATATTTTAAACCCGTTATAACATTATAGGATAGACGCTTACGAAAAATCGGTCATCATCTCTATTTCTTTTAACGTATTCCATGCTATTGGATTCCCAAATTCTGCTACCTTTGCTTTTGAACTGGTTCCGGATGGATTTCCTTTCATTCGGATTAAAAGGGAATCGGGTGAAAATCCCGAACAGTCCCGCTGCTGTAAAACTCCGCTCTACTTTCCGATAAAGACAATTGCCACTGGAGGTCATCCCCTTAAAGGGAGGACACCGGGAAGGTATCGGAAATTAAGGAGTCAGTCAGAAGACCTGCCGTTCATTAAAGGCTGTTTCTACTCGTGGGGATAGGGGAACAGTACGAAAGTATACTCTAATTTTATTTTTCAAAAGTATCTCATGGAAATAACCAAGAGAAATGGGGCATCCGAACCTTATAACAGGGAGAAAATAACCGTTGCCATCCGGAAAAGCTTTGCCAGTACCGGACAGGAAATAACGGACGAAAACATCCGCAGCATGGTGGATGAAGTGGAGCGTTTTGTAAACAGCAATGTAGCAAACCGCAGTGTAGAACGCATTCAGGACGAAGTGGAACGTAGCCTAATGGAACATGGTTTTTATGCCGAAGCTAAAAACTATATACTCTATCGCTGGCAACGGACGGAACGAAGGAAAGCCCTCAATCACATTACACATGAAGTGGGCGATACGACCATTATGGAGACACTCAAAGGTATACAGGATAAATTCACTGCCAACGAATACAGTCTGACTATACTGGCTGAGAAGTTTTTCAGTTTCTGCAAACCGGAAATGCCATCCAAAGAACGACTGACGGCACTCATCAAAGCGGCAGTAGAACTGACTACACAGGAAGCTCCCGACTGGGAGTTCATTGCAGCCCGTCTATTAAACTTCCAATTGGCAAAGAAACTAAAAAAGCAGGAAGAAGCTGTCGGTATCCATACATTCTATGATAAATTAAGCTATCTCACTAACGAAGGATTATATGGTAACTATATACTGGCAAATTACTCTCAGCAAGAGATAGAAGAAGCTGCCGGATTTATCTGTCCGGAAAGAAATGAACTGTTTAATTATTCAGGACTGGATTTACTGGCGAAACGCTACCTTATCCGTACTCGTTCCCATGAACCGGTTGAGTCCGTACAGGAAATGTTTCTGGGAATCGCCCTGCATCTTGCCATGCCCGAACAGCACGACCGGATGTTGTGGGTTAAAAAGTTCTATGACCTGTTGAGCAGCCTCCAGGTTACGATGGCTACTCCTACGCTTTCCAACGCACGCAAGCCTTATCACCAACTTTCCAGTTGTTTTATCGATACCGTACCCGACAGCCTGGAAGGTATCTACCGCAGTATTGACAATTTTGCGATGGTCAGCAAGTTTGGCGGAGGTATGGGAATGTACTTTGGGAAAGTACGTGCCACAGGTGGTAATATACGAGGATTTAAAGGAGTTGCCGGAGGTGTGATCCGTTGGATGAAACTGGTAAACGATACAGCTGTCGCCGTAGATCAGCTAGGTATGCGGCAGGGAGCCGTAGCAGTGTATCTCGACGTTTGGCACAAAGATTTACCCGAATTTCTCCAACTCCGCACCAATAATGGCGACGACCGGATGAAAGCCCATGATATATTTCCGGCAGTATGTTATCCCGACCTGTTCTGGCGCATGGCAAAAGAAGACCTGAACCAGATATGGTATCTGTTTTGCCCGAATGAGATAATGACTATCAAAGGATATTGCCTGGAAGATTATTATGGCGAAGAATGGGAACAAAGATATCTGGACTGTGTGAACGATAATCGCCTTTCAAAACGCAGTATAAGTATTAAAGATATTGTCAGGCTGGTATTACGCTCGGCTGTAGAAACCGGTACTCCTTTCACTTTCAACCGTGACACCGTAAACCGTGCCAACCCCAATCCTCACCGGGGTATCATTTACTGTTCGAACTTATGTACGGAAATAGCACAGAACATGTCATCCATCGAATCCGTATCTACTGAAATCCTCACAGAGAACGGGGATACAGTCGTGGTGAAAACAGTTCGCCCAGGCGATTTCGTGGTATGTAACCTAGCCAGCTTATCACTTGGGCATTTGCCATTGGAAGATGAACAACAGATGAAAGAAAAGGTAGCGACAGTGGTCCGTGCACTCGATAATGTGATCGACCTTAATTTCTATCCGGTACCCTTTGCACAGATAACGAATCATCGTTACCGCAGTATCGGCCTTGGGGTAAGCGGTTACCATCACGCGCTTGCCGTACGCGGCATCCGTTGGGAAAGCGATGAACATCTGACTTTTATGGACAAAGTATTTGAGCGTATCAACTATGCGGCTATTGAAGCGAGTGCTGAATTGGCGAAAGAAAAAGGCCGGTACGAATATTTTGAAGGAAGCGACTGGCAAACCGGAGCTTATTTCATGAAACGTGGATATAAATCAGTAGAATGGAACCGGTTACAGGAAAAAGTCAGGATAAATGGCATGAGAAATGCCTATCTTCTTGCCATAGCTCCCACCAGCAGTACAAGCATTATCTCCGGGACAACAGCAGGAGTAGATCCGGCAATGAAACGTTTCTTCCTCGAAGAGAAAAAAGGTACCATGCTCCCACGCGTGGCTCCTGCCCTGTCGGACAAGACTTATTGGTTATATAAAAGCGCCTACCAGATAGACCAGCAATGGAGTATCCGTGCTGCGGGTGTCCGGCAACAACATATCGATCAGGCACAAAGTATGAACCTCTATATCACCAACGAGTTCACCATGAAGCAATTGCTCAACCTCTACCTGCTGGCTTGGGAATGCGGAGTGAAAACGGTATATTATGTTCGAAGTAAATCACTGGAAGTAGAAGAATGTGAAAGTTGTACATCATAAAAAACTATAAGAACGATGGAAACAAAAATATTAAAGAAGAACGCCTTATTCAATCCGGAAGGCGACACAGAAATCCGTCTCCGGAAAATGATCGGCGGAAATACCACCAATTTGAACGACTTTAATAATATGCGTTACAAATGGGTGAGCAGTTGGTATCGTCAGGCAATGAACAATTTCTGGATACCCGAAGAAATCAATCTGTCGCAGGATACAAAGGATTATCCTCACCTGGAACCGACTGAACGGACAGCTTACAACAAAATTCTCAGCTTTCTGGTCTTCCTCGATTCTCTACAGAGTAACAACCTGCCGGCTATCAGCGAATACATCACTGCCAATGAAGTCAATCTTTGTCTTCATATCCAGGCATTTCAGGAATGTGTACATAGCCAGAGTTATAGCTATATGCTTGACTCTATTTGCAGTCCCGAAGAACGCAATGATATTCTCTATCAGTGGAAAACAGATGAGCATTTATTGAAAAGAAATACGTTCATCGGCAATTGTTACAACGAGTTTCAGGAGAGCCAAAACGGTTTTACACTGATGAAGACTCTGATAGCCAATTACATTCTGGAAGGTATTTATTTCTACAGCGGTTTCATGTTCTTTTACAACCTGAGCCGTAACGGAAAGATGTCCGGGTCCGCCCAGGAAATACGTTATATCAACCGGGATGAAAATACGCATCTATGGCTGTTTCGTAACATCATCCTCGAACTAAAAAAGGAAGAGCCCGAACTCTTTACGCCGGACAAAGTAAAAGTGTACGAGGAAATGATGCGCGAGGGAGTGAAACAGGAAACGGAATGGGGACAATATGTGATAGGAAACAACATACAGGGACTCAATCAACAAATGGTAGCAGATTATATCCGCTATTTGGGTAATATCCGTTGGCTCAGTCTGGGTTATGAACCGCTGTTTGAAGATAACCGTAAGGAACCGGAAAGCATGCACTGGGTATCACAATATTCAAATGCCAACATGGTAAAGACTGACTTTTTCGAAGCAAAGAGTACAGCTTATGCCAAGAGCACGGCGTTGGAAGATGACTTGTAACAGTCTCCCTTTCTACACCACATAACAAGAATCCGGATATACATTATTATTAATGTATCCGGATTCCTATCCTATTCTATATAGACTTATCGACCAACACTTTCAACTCATTGAAATTCCACCTTTCGGAGTTCTCCTACCAACTGTAAATCAACGGGATAAAACATCTATTTTCTTTAACTAAAAGAGCTCTTAATAATTAATGATTATTCGTATCACCGATTCATTTATTTAGCTATTTTTGCGCACTTATTTAATATTCATCATGAATAATGTGCTAATTCTGTTAAACAGCCTGAATGATTGGAAACCGTACTATAAAACCAGTAGCATACTGGAAGTTTCCGATTATTTAAAGAATAAATCTCTCCAGAAAGAAAAGGGGAGTAAGTTCGTAATTAACCTTAGCAATGACTACAGTTATAACTCGGAAGGGTATTACTGTTCATTACTAGCTCAAACCAGAGGACACAAAGTGATCCCCGGGGTAGATATCATCAATAAACTAGAAGCCGGGGCAGGCGTCCGGATGGATCGGAATTTACAAAAACTCTGTTATCAATGGATACAGAAAAATAATATTACCGAAGAAATCTGGAACCTGAACATCTATTTCGGCACCTGCAAGGAAAAAGGACTGGAAAAGATAGCCCGGTTCATTTTTGAGAACTACCCTGCCCCCTTGTTAAGGATCAGTCTGAATACCCGTCCGAAAAATCAGATCGAGAGTATCCAGTTCTTATCATTGGAACAGTTGGATGACGAAGAGCAGAATTTCTTTGCAGAATCACTCGACCGTTTTAATAAGAAGGTATGGCGTGCCCCTCAAACAGTAAAGTCAGCCCGATATAGCCTGGCCGTACTATACGATCCTGAAGAAAAATTCCCTCCCAGTAATAAACAAGCACTGAACAAGTTGCTGGAAGTGGCCAAAAAGATGGATATACATGCCGAACTGGTCACCGAAGAAGATGCCGCCCGCCTGATGGAGTTTGATGCATTATTTATTCGTACAACAACTTCGCTGAATCATTATACCTTCCGTCTTTCACAACTAGCGAAGCAAAACGGAATGGTAGTGATCGATGATCCGTTATCTATCATCCGGTGTACCAACAAGGTCTACCTAAACGAACTATTTGAGAAAGAAAAGATACCGGCTCCACTGTCTATGTTGATCTTTAAGTCGAATGAAAATACATTCGAACAGATCAGCGAACAGTTAGGCTCGCCTTTCATCTTGAAAATTCCGGACGGATCGTTCTCTTTCGGGATGAAGAAAGTAACCAATGAGATAGAGCTGAAAGCGGCACTCGATCTGCTTTTCGATAAATCGTCGATCCTTCTGGCACAAGAATTTACACCGACTGAATTCGACTGGCGAATCGGTATCCTGAACGGAGAACCGCTGTTTGCCTGCAAATATTATATGGCAAAAGGGCACTGGCAGATCTATTGCCATTATGATTCGGGAAGAAGTCGGTGCGGACTGGTCGATACGCTTCCGATTTATCAAGTTCCACGTAAAGTACTCGACACAGCAGTCAAGGCAGCTTCGCTGATAGGCAAAGGATTATATGGAGTCGATATGAAGATGGTCAACGACCGGGCTATGGTTATCGAGATCAACGATAATCCGAGTATCGACCACGGGATTGAAGATGCTGTACTGGGGGATGATTTATATTATCGTATCCTGAATCATTTCGGTCGTACACTGGATATGAAACACTTCTAAGTAGATGGAGAAAGAGTTGGAAATCAGGCAGGCAGTCCGTTCGGACCTCGATTCTATACAAGAAATAGAAACCATTTGTTTCGGTGCGGACAGTTTTTCAAGGAAACAGTTCTTATACCTTATTACCCAGGCAAAAGGGATCTTTTATGTTGTTACGGATAAGGGAAAAGTGATTGCATACAGTTCGTTGATATCGAATGCCCGTACTCATAACCTACGTATTTATTCCATAGCCGTTCATCCGGATGCCAGAGGCAGGAAGTTAGGACAGCTACTGATGGAAAAAGCAATCGGGTTTGCCCGGTCGTATCAACTCAAAAAGATAACGTTGGAAGTAAATGTAACTAACGGAACCGCCATCGGTCTCTACTTAAAAAACGGATTCGAACACATCCGCATAATCAACAATTATTATGCGGATGGCTCGAATGCTTATTATATGCATAAGATTATTAACTCCTAAGCGTTTGATAAAACTAGAAATTCGTTGGCTTCCCCCCTACTTTGACCTCGGCTAATCCGGCATTCCCGGAAACAAAGTTGATACGGACAAAGCGGATATTCTTTCCGAGGTCACCATTTATACGCTGCTTCTTTTCTTTTTTATTGCTGGTGCGCTGGTCGGATACGGTTATCCATGATTGGTTATCGGAAGATACTTCAATGACGTATTGATGTATATCGACTGTTGGGAAGACCAGTTCGATCGCGTTCAGATCATAGGAGGCTTCCAGATCGAGCTTCCACCAGGCAGCCTTATCTGAAGGGTCGGCAAACCAGGCGGTCTGGTCGTCACCGTCATTCGATAAAGTACGGGAAGAAAGTTCCGCTGTCGAACTAACGAAAGAAGGGCGGTTAACCGCCAGTAACAACTCATTTACAGGCTCTTCTTTCTTCGGGGCAATATAGCGTTTATAAGGACGGTCCGCTACTTTCGGACGACCGGCCGACTCCCAGGTTGGCTGTCCTAATGTCCGGATAGTGAGGGTAGATGCGGGTAGCCCTTCAGCTGATGCTTCGATCACAGTAGTTCCGGCATAGTAACTACGGAACTCGATTGCTGCCTTTCCGTCACGGATCGTAATATCGGAGGCTTCCTCTTCTGAAGGAGGCATAAACTGAATGGACGAACCTGTTGGAAATTCGCCGGGGCCGGACAGGATGGATAGCTTAACGGGGATCTCATTACTAACCGGTTTACCGCTTGCATCCAACAAAGAGATCAGGATATGAACATCATCTGTCCCATCGGGAGCAGCGATCGTTGTCTTATCCGCAGACAAACCGATCTTTGCAGGAATACCCGATTCAGGCCATTGCGGTTCAACCGGGTTCCTGTTTCCTTTGGCATAAGCCTCCCGATACCAGTACCAGGAACGCTTCGGGATACGGAAATAATCCACTAATCCCATAATAGCCAGACCGGTTCCACCTACTGTCCCGTGATCGAAGCCACACCAGATCACTTGTCCTCCACGCCATTCCGGACGGTTAAAGCCATCTTTCAAGTCTGCCCATCCCGGTTCGAACGTACCCGGACGATGTGTCGTTACACTACCATATTCAGAAACCATACTAGGTACACCAGGATTCAGGAAACCCGCCCCGTCACCATTATAAAAAGCGATCTGGTTCTTCCCTAGTTTATCTACGCCTTTACGCTGGCTACCGCCGATAGCGACCAGGCGCGTCGGATCCCATACATGCGTACTGTCGGTTGCCCTGTTCAGCAATTGCTTCATCCGTTCATTGGTGGATGCATCCGTAAAGAAAGGTTCATTACTCATACTCCATGCCGTAATAGAAGGACTATTCCGGTTGATTCGGATCAGCTCTTTCAACTGGGACAACACACTCTGGTCGAAACGATCCTGGTCTTCCGGATTCGGAGGATAACAACCGGACGAAGGAGTTCCCCAACCGTCACGGTCGCCTGAACCGCCTCCCATACCCCAGAAAGCATTCTCCGGGAAGAACAGTATGCCGATCTCATCACAAGCCTGTGCAAACGAAGGGTCGTGCGGATAATGTGATCCGCGGATCGTATTGAAACCACAATCCTTCATCATCTGTATATCCCGGCGGAAACCGGCATTTGTTACGGCATCTCCCCAACCGGCATGATCCTGATGGACGTTTGCCCCCAACAGGTAAAAATGTTCGCCGTTAAGGAAGAACCCTTTGTCTGCTGTCCATTCGAACCAACGGATACCGAAAACGGTTTCTTTCCGGTCGGTCACTTTATTCCCCTGCTGAATCGTTGTCACCGCTTTATAAAGGTTCGGACTATCCGGATGCCAGAGAGCCGGATCGGTGATAGTTGCCGGATACTGCATAAATACTCGGGAACTGCCGGCTTCAAGCGTTTCTTTTGTTTCTGCTTTTGAAACAATTTTACCTTCGGGTGAAACGATCTCTGTCCGGATCGTAAACTGTTGCGGACGGGCATGGTCATTTCTTATTTCTGTCTCTGCCTTGAAAGAGGCAGACGATTTCGACACTTCCGGTGTTGTGATGAACGTTCCGCACCAGGCGACATGCAAAGGATCCGCAATATGTAAATACACATCACGGTAGATACCTCCGCTAAACTGATGATCGCCTGCACGTGGTGCCACATCCGGCATCCAAAGATTATTGACACGGACCGCCAATATATTTTTTCCGGGTTTCAGGAAAGGTGTCAGGTCATAATAGAAACCGGTATATCCTCCGGTATGCTCTCCTACCCGTTGTCCGTTCAGGTAAACTTCGCTTTGAATAAATATGCCTTCAAATTCAACCGATATTTGTTTACCCTTCCATACTGCCGGCATTTCAATCGTCTTCCGGTACCAGCCATACCCATTGTATACGCTCTTCCACATGAAGTAAGGTAGAGAAAATGAGTGAGGAAGATTCACTTGTTCCCAACTTTGATCGGAAAAGGAGGTTTGTTCTGCCCCTTCCACATCGCCTAAAGTAAAGAGCCAGCCGCGGTTCAAATTGATCTGTTGGCGCACAAGGGCGGCATTCAGATTCCAGCAGATCATAATCTGCAAGAAAAAAATAATCGTTACGAGAGTTTTTTTATTCATAAGTACTTTAATATTAATGGCGAAAAAAACAGAACAGAAGGAGAATAGCATTTACTTGCTGTTCCCCTTCTATTTATACTAAGATCTAACGGATACTATTATTTACAGATTTTGGCAGCATACCCTCCGCCCGGAGCCATCTTGATTTTTAGCTTACGATTAGCCGGGACAGGTATGATTTCTTTTTTGTAATCGCTGGCAGCACGGTCGGCATTGATACCGTCTTTAAACAGTTCCAGCTTATAATCGCCGTCACCCAGGAAAGAAAGATCCAGCTCCAGTTCACGCGGTTCCCAGTTGGTGAGGGCACCCACGTACCAGTTGTCGCCATGTTTGCGAGCCATTGCTATATATTCGGACACTTTTGCATCGAGCACCTGGGTTTCTTCCCATACGGTGGGGATAGCTGCTATAAATTCCGTACATTCCTTTTCACGCATATAATTCGTCGGATTGTCGCACAGCATATTCAGAGGTGATTCGAAGATCACATAAGTAGCCAACTGGCGGCAACGTGTTCCCTGGCTCATCGGTTCGGAATAAACCGGACGGTAGTTTTGGCGGACCGCATTACGCATAGCTCCTTGTGTATAATCTACCGGACCGGCCACCATACGGATAAACGGGAAAGTCACATCGTAAGTAACCATATCGTATGATTCGGGCGACCACTTCAACTGTTCCAGGCCGTTCACACCCTCATAATTGATCACGTTCGGATACGTGCGCTGCAACCCTGTCGGTTTACAGATCCCGTGGAAGTCGACCAACATATTATAACGCGCACAAGTCTCCGCCGCACGATACAGGAAGTCTATTATTTCCTGATCGTCGCGATCCATAAAGTCTACTTTGAAACCTTTCACACCCATATCGGCATATCGTTTCACCACATTTTCCATATCGCGGTCGAAAGCATAATAACCGGCCCAGAGGATAATATCCACATTCTTCGATTTAGCATACGATACAATTTCTTCCAAATTGATTTCCGGGATCACCTGCAATAAATCAGCTTTCAGGTTTACAGCCCATCCCTCATCGAGGATCACATATTCGATGCCATGGTCGGCTGCGAAATCGATATAATATTTATACGTTTCGTTATTGATACCGGCACGAAAATCGACTCCTGTAATATTCCAGTCGTTCCACCAATCCCAAGCAACCTTACCCGGTTTGATCCAGGAGATATCCTTTATACGAGAGGGAGCTGCCAGGCGATATACCATATCGCAATCCGCCAACTGCTTGTCGTTTTCCGAAACAACGAACACACGCCAGGGAAAAAAACGGTTTCCTTTTGTCTTGGCTATATAATTCTCGCGTTCCTTAACCAACATCTGCAACTGGTTATGTCCGCCTTGCTGTTTTACCTTCGGATACGGGGCATGGACTGATTTCAGGGAAGGCTTATCTGTCGTGTTATTCAGGAACATACCCGGATAGCTTTCGAGGTCGGCCTCTGTGATACAAACCTTCTTTCCATTTCCGAGATCGACCAGGAACGGCAGGATCATCAGGCGCTTGTCGTTCAGCTTTGTGATCGGTTCGTTGTAATAAGGCTGTTCGAACGAATTGGAAAATTGCTCTTCAAACGTCGGCTTGGTGCTGTTCACATAAGCAGCGAAGGTCTTATGGTCGGTAGAGAAGTTGTAGGATGCCTCCTCATCTTTCACGATCATATCTCCTTTTTTCTTCGTCACGAAACGATACGCCATACCGTCGTTATACAGGCGGAACACGATACTGTAATCGCCACGGAAAGCGATCGTCATCTCATTATATATATCGCTTACTTCCGATTTCTTATAAAACGGCGACGGGATCGACTTATCGACGGAACCTTTCGTCACTTTCGAAACTTTAGGGCTGTTACCTCCCAACACTTCGCCGGTCTGTAAGGTCATGGATATGGCAGAAGGAGCCAGCACCTCCGTCCCGTCATGGTTCAACGAGAACTCTACATTATCTCCTACTGTCACTACAGAGTGCAGTTTCCTGTCGGGCGACTGCAGCTGATAACTTTTCTGAGCCAATAAAGGCATGCTTCCCAACAACAGGAAAGTAAGCAATACTTGTGCTTTCATGATATCTAAATTTTTGTTTTTAACTGAGGCAAATATACACGAATAAACGAAAACAAAAATTCTAATATTGTATTATCTTTGTCAATATTGTATCAAAAAGCATTGTAAACAAATAGATCGACCTATGAAAAGACTGTTGAGTATCTTTATTCTATGTATGGTATGCCTCTCTGCCGGGGCAGAATGGAAATGGCAGAATCCGATGGACGCAGGTTTTCCCGTGATCCAGAACCAGGGTTGGCCCGATGAGATCGGACAGACCTATGTACGCCTACCCGACCGGGCAAAGGCCGAAGTCAGGGAACCGGTTTGGAACCTCTCCCGCAACTCTGCCGGACTGGCTATTCATTTTTATTGCAACTCCCCCCAGATAACCGTACGTTACCAGGTAAGCGGTGGGTATGCTATGCCGCACATGCAATCGACCGGCGTATCGGGGCTCGACCTGTACAGCATCGACAGCGAGGGCAAGTGGAGTTTCTGTTTCGGTAACTACTCATTCGGAGATACGATCCGATACAGCTATACGAACCTGGGACAAGACAAGTTCCATAACCGCGGGTTTGAATACAGACTCTACTTACCTTTATATAATAGCATCAAGTGGATGGAGATCGGCACACCGGAAGGAACCGAACTGACTTTCATTCCCCAATCGCCGGAGAAGCCGGTCGTTCTTTACGGTACTTCCATCGCACAGGGCGCTTGTTCCTCACGTCCGGCTATGGCGTGGGCGAACATCCTGCAACGTGCCCTGGGCTATCCGCTTATCAATCTGGGATTTTCCGGTAACGGGCAGTTGGAAAAAGGCGTATTGAATTACGTCATCGAACAGGATGCCCGCATCTATATCCTCGACTGCCTGCCTAACCTCACCCAAAAGACCGAGCAGGAAGTGACAGACCTGGTGATCGCCGCCGTAAAGCAGATCCGGGAAAAACGGAACGCCCCGATCCTCCTGGTAGAACATGCCGGTTACAGCAACGCACCCAGCGACCAGCGACAATACGAATCGTACACCCGCCTGAACGCCGCTTCACGCAAAGGATACGAAGCCTTGTTGCAAGCAGGTGTCAAAGACCTGTATTACCTGACACATGAAGAATTGAACTATCCGCCCGATGCCTGGGTTGACTACGTACACCCTTCTGACCTCGGAGCCACCTACCAGGCGACAGCCGTTGAAAAGAAAGTACGCGACATCCTCCGGCTGCCGGTAGGTGACCGCCCGACGACCCAGCCTGTCACCCAACGTCGCGAACCGAACAATTACGAATGGCAGACCCGCCACCGCGACATATTGAAGCATATCGAGCAAAACCCGCCCAAAGCCGTCATCCTCGGCAACTCGATCACTCATTTCTGGGGAGGAGAACCGGCAGGACCGAGAAGCAGCGGTGCGAAAAGCTGGAAGAAGATCATGGAACCGGCCGGATTCCAGAATCTGGGATACGGTTACGACCGTATAGAGAACGTACTTTGGCGCATCTACCACGGTGAGTTGGATGGATATGAAGCGAATAAAGTTGTTCTGATGATCGGAACGAACAATATGGGAATCAGCCCGGACAAAGATATTGTAGAAGGTCTGCGTTTCCTCATCACAGCTATCCGTAACCGCCAACCGAAAGCGACGGTTAAAGTGATCGGTATCCTTCCCCGCCGGGAACACGAGGATTGGGTGAAAAACATCAACCAGCAAATCCGCACAATGGCGAACGAGGAAAACTGCCTGTTCAGCGATGCCGGAACCACCTTGCTCCTACCCACCGGCAAGATCGACGAATCGCTTTTCAACGACGGCCTGCATCCGAATGAAAAAGGGTATCAGTTAATAGCTAAAACAATAGCCGAGGATTAAAGCAACAGATATAAAGACAGTAAGTTATGACACAACAGAATGCAATCAAAATCTTTGAAGAAAAAAAAGTACGCACCGTATGGGATAGCGAAACGGAAGAATGGTATTTTTCCATAGTGGATGTAATTGCCGTATTGACGGATAGTAAAAATCCATCAACATACTGGCGAGTGTTGAAAAAAAGGTTATTAGACGAGGGAAATGAAACCGTTACAAATTGTAACGCTTTGAAGCTGCCCGCCACAGATGGCAAAATGCGTCTAACCGACGTAGCCACCACCGAGCAACTTTTCCGCCTGATCCAGTCTGTCCCTTCGCCTAAGGCAGAGCCGTTTAAACTCTGGATGGCTCAGGTAGCAAAAGAGCGGCTTGACCAGATGCAAGACCCGGAATTATCCATCGAACAGGCTATGACCGATTACAAACGTTTGGGCTATTCCGACAATTGGATCAACCAACGTCTTAAAAGTATCGAGATACGTAAAGACCTGACTGATGAATGGAAACGTCACGGCCTGGAAGAAGGCGTACAGTTCGCTACTCTTACAGATATTATTTATAAGACATGGGCGGGAAAAACAGCAAAAGAATACAAACAATTCAAGAACCTGAAGAAAGAGAACCTGCGTGATAACATGACTAACAAAGAATTAGTTCTAAACATGCTTGCAGAGCTTTCAACGAAAGAGATCTCGGAAGCCATAGGTCCAGACTCTTTCGATGAGCACTCTGAAGTAGCCCGACAAGGAGCTACAGTAGCACGCAACGCCAGGTTGGAGCTAGAGGAAAAGACAGGACAGCCAGTTGTCACCCCTCTTAATGCCAAAAATATTCAGTCTTTGCAACAAGACAAAAAAGAGAATGAAAAGACTGAGGAAGAGTAGGCTGCCAGTATGTCAACCTTATCTCTTTAACGACCTTGCGCCCCAGCCAGTAAGAGACTGACAACGTGCAAATCTCAGCGATCGGTATATCATACCAGATGGCGTCGATACCGAATACAGCGGGGAGGACAAGTATGCCGATTCCTACGAATATAAGTCCTCTCAATGCTGATATAATGATCGAAATCTTCGCATTCCCGATAGCCGTAAAATAGCTGGATGCCAGGATATTCAGACCACACAACAAAAAGGCAAAACAATAGATCGAGACACCTCGCGACGCAATAGCAAAGGCCTCGCTGCTGTGATCGTTGAAAAACAATCCGATAATCTGTTCACCGAACAATAACAATACCAGGAACAAACCGATCCCGATCGCAGAATTAACCCGCACGGCAAGTCCCAGGATCGACTTGATACGTTCCTGCTTCTTCGCCCCGTAGTTATATCCTATAATAGGTATGATACCATCCGATATCCCCAGGAATATGGTGGTTCCGATAAACAGGATATAATTGATTGCCGTAAACGCCGCCACCCCACTTTCACCCAGATACTTCATCATCGTGATATTGAAGAGGAAAACGGTAATTGCCACCGACAGTTCAGACATACCCTCCGACGACCCGTTATAGAAAGCATTCCATACCAGCCGCCAATTGTAGCGTCCACGTTGGACGGCAACGACTTCGTGACGCAAAAACAACCGGGGCACATTCAGGCAAGCACCGATCGTAAAGGCAATACCGGTCGCCAGTCCGGCTCCCATCACGCCCCAACCCAATACGGCAACGAACAGGAGGTCGAGAATAATATTCAGGATCACGGTCGTCCCCATGACCGAAGTCGCATACAAGGGATGCCCCATCGCCTTAATGATATAGTCGCCGAAGAACATCGTACACAAAAACGGGAAGAAAGGGACCAATGCCCGGATATATCCTACGGCATCCCCCTGCAACACGGCATTCGCCCCCAGGAAAGAAGCGATCTCCCCCGCAAATAAATAGATCAACAGGCTCACCGCCAAAGACATGGCAATCAGGAACAGGAATACCGAACGCAACGCGTTGTTCGCTTCCTGCTTGTCACCTTTTCCCAGACTGATACTGACAATCGTCTGTCCCCCGATGCCCATCACGATGGCAAACGCCGAGATCAAACTATAACACGGTAAGATCAGATTCACACTAGCCAGCGCATTAGCGCCCACAAACCGTCCGAGCACAATCCCGTCGATTACGGACTGGATACCCAGAAATAATAGTCCCGCCACGCCGGGAAGTGCATACTTTGTAAATAACCGGGGAATCTCACCTGTCAACAATAACCTCTCTCTTTCCTGGCGGAAGAGAGCTTTTTCCTTACTCATAAAACAACTTGCTTTTGGTTCCGGCTACAAAGGTAAGGAGGTCTTTTCAGAGAAAAATTACCATAAGATAATTTCGGTCTGCTCTTTTTATTTAGAAGAGGAACGGATACGGCTCAACGATTGCGGCGTGATCTGCAGGTAGGAAGCGATATGTTTCAACGGCACTCGCTGGAACAGATCCGGATGCGAGTGCATCAGACTCTCGTATTGCTCGCGGGCATCACTCCAACTGTCGTTGATAAAATAGTTCTCATATTCCCGCAGGTAATAGTCGAGCAGCTTCAATCCCCAGATAGCGATATCGTGCGACTGTTCGAAAAGTTTTTCCAGTTTCGTGGCAGGGATGCGGAACAGGACGGTATCCTCCACCATCTCCACGTTATAGACCGAGATGTCGCGGTAAACGAAATTGATCATTTCGCCGTCGCTGGCAAACCATAAGGTGATATCTTTCGTATCCAGTTCGACATATGCCCGGACCAATCCCTCTTTGACGAACCAGACAAACGGGTCGCGGTCGCCTTCCCTCGTCGAAAGTTCTCCTTTCGAGAAAGCCACCTCCTCCATCTCGTCGACCAGCAACCGGATCGCTTCGTCGGACATGGGATAAACCGCCCGCTGTTGTTCTATGAATTTATCCATGCTGTTTTTGTAACAAGTCCAATAACAGGGTCAACGCAGCATCCGCCGCCGCCTGTATATTTTCCGCCCTGACCGTTCCGAAATGAAAACAATGTGAGACGATTTCGCCTTTCAGGGCTGCAGCGATCCAAACCGTGCCGACCGGTTTTTCCGGGGTTCCTCCGCCGGGTCCTGCAACACCGGAAGTCGCTACAGCACAGTCGCATCCGAGGGTACGGATCGCTCCCTGCGCCATCTGTTCCACCACTTCGCGGCTGACGGCCCCATGCTGGCGAAGACTTTCTTCCGAAACACCCAATACATGCTGTTTCACTTCGTTGCTGTAAGAGACAACTCCCCCGACAAAATAATCGGAGCTACCTGCCACCAGCGTGATCATATTGGCTATCCGGCCACCCGTGCAGCTTTCCGCCGTCCCCATCGTCAGTTTCCGTGAACGTAAGACGTCGCCTACCCGTTCACCTAAGACTTTATTCTCTGCCATAATTCGATATTATCTTCTGAAAAATAGGATGCATCCTTTTCCAAAATAGCATGCACCCTTTTTGTAAATAGCATGCACCCTTTTAAAAAAGAGGATGCATGCTTTTTTCTATACCGTAATTACACCTGATAATCAGATAACTACCCGTGAGAACGGAACAGCGTCCATCGGACAAAAATCCTTATCGAGGAATTTATAATAACCAGTGATGGCAACCATCGCCGCGTTGTCTGTTGTAAACGCGAACTTCGGGATATGCACTTTCCAGCCATACCGCTTCGCATGGTCGAGGAAAGCATCACGCAAACCGGAGTTTGCCGAAACACCGCCGGCCACCGCCACCTCTTTTATATTCAGGTCTTTCGCTGCCTTGCGCAACTTATCCATCAGGATATCGATCACTGTCGACTGAAGGGAGGCACAAAGGTCACGTTTATTATTTTCGATGAAGTCCGGATCTTCCTGTAGTTTATCCCTCAAGGTGTAGAGGAAAGAAGTCTTCAACCCGCTGAAGCTATAATCGTATCCCGGAATATGCGGTTTGCTGAAAGTAAAGGCTTTCGGATTTCCTTCGTTGGCTAAGCGGTTCACCACCGGACCACCCGGATAACCCAGTCCCATCACCTTCGCACATTTATCGAAGGCTTCGCCCGCTGCGTCGTCTATGGTCTGCCCTATCACCTCCATATCGTTATAAGCATTTACTTTGATGATCTGCGAGTTACCGCCCGACACCAGCAAACACAGGAACGGGAACGAGGGAGCATGATCGTCTTCCGGCGTTTCCTTGATAAAGTGAGCCAGTACATGCGCCTGCAAATGGTTGATCTCGATCATCGGGATGTCCAAAGAAGCCGCAAACCCTTTGGCAAAGGAGGTTCCGACCAGCAGGGATCCCATCAACCCCGGCCCGCGTGTGAACGCAACGGCGCTCAGTTCCGACTTATCGATACCTGCACGCTTGATAGCCTCTGCAACCACCGGGATAATATTCTGCTGGTGTGCACGTGAAGCCAGCTCGGGAACCACGCCACCATATGCTTCGTGAACCGCCTGACTGGCTATCACATTCGACAGCATCACGCCGTCGCGTATTACGGAAGAGGAAGTATCATCACAGGATGATTCTATCCCCAATATTGTTACACTCATACTCTTCTCTCGTTTTTTTGTGCAAATTTAATGATTTCTATCGCGATATTGTTGTAGATTTGCGCTTAAAATATAGTAAAGATATCAGAGGACTCAAATACATAATCATTACCCTACTTACTCTGTTATGGATATTCTATGCAATGCCCTTCATATTGTTGAAGATACCGTACGTTCAACGTCAGGTTTCCGACATTGCATCGACCGAATTATCCAGTCACCTCGGTGTGCCTGTTAAGATAGGAAATGTCAGTATCGAGTGGTTCAACCGGGTGGTTCTCGACAACTTATATCTCGAAGACCAGGATGGAAAAACATTATTTGAAGCGAACCATGTGGCAGCAGGCTTCGAAGCCCTTCCCTTGCTGAAAGGCAAATTCGTATTCTCGACCGTGCGTCTGTTCGGTTTCTCGGTCAATCTGAAAAAGAAGACGCCCGAGAGTCCGCTAAACCTTCAGTTCGTCCTGGATGCTTTCGCCAGCAGAGACACCTTGAAGAAGAACCCGAATATCGACTTGCGTTTCAACTCGATCCTGATCCGGCGCGGAAACTTCCGTTTTGACGTGGAAAGTGCCGACTCTACCCCCGGCAAGTTTAATGCCAAGCATGTAGACATCAAGAACCTGAGTGCGAAAATATCCCTGAAAGCCTTCAACAAGGACAGCCTGAACGCCAACATCAAAAAGATGAGTTTCAACGAGGCTTCCGGTTTTGAGCTGGACAAACTTTCGATGAATATCATCAGTAACCGCGACAGTGCTTTCATCAACAACTTCGAAATAAAATTACCGCAAACGGATTTGAAAATCAGCCGGGCACAAATCGGTATGCACGAAATTGAGAATGTCACCCAGCTGTTGAACCAGGCTCCGCTGGAACTTAACATTTCTCCTTCACAGATATGCCTGAAGGATTTGTCGCCTTTCGTCCCTGCCTTCCAGAATTTTACGGAAACGATCGAACTTTCGGCCGAAGCATCCGGATACATCAACAATATCGACCTGAAACGGTTGACATTACGGTACAGCGACAAAATGCTTTTCGTCGGAAAAATGGAACTGAAAGGTATCTCCCACCCCGAAGAGGCTTACATCTTCGGACAGGTGAACAAGATGTATATCACGACCGACGGTATAGCCGGGCTGGTGAATAACTTCAATAAAAAGCCGGTCATACTGCCTGATCCGATCGTCAAACTCGGAACGGTAAACTTTACCGGTGAGATCTCCGGCTTCTTCGATAACCTGGTTGCTTTCGGAAAGTTCTCGTCGGCCATCGGTTCCGTGCAAACGGATATGATATTCGGTAGCGACAAGGAAAACGGTATCACGGCCTACCTGAAAGGACATGTTTCGACCCCCGGACTGCAACTGAATGAATTATTTGGCGAAGGCAACCCGTACGGAAAAACAAAGCTCAGTATCTCGCTCGATGCCAAACGGCATGAACACAGCGGTTTCTTCGGGAATATCAAGGCTAATATCGACGAAGTTGAATATAGGAAGTATACTTATACGGACATCCAGCTTTCCGGTAACTTCAAAAAGAACAGCTTCGACGGAATGGTTCAGGTGAACGACCCGAACGGCAAACTCTATGCCGAAGGAATGTTCAGGCACGAAGGACAAAACTCGATGTTCAATTTCACGGCCAACCTCCAGCATTTCCGCCCGGACAGCCTGAACCTGATCGACAAATACGAATCGCCTGACATCTCCTTATCGCTGAACGCCGACTTTACCGGTAACAACATCGACAATCTGGAAGGTAACATATCGATAGACAGCCTCTCGTTTAAAACCGCTCCGAGCAGCTTCTTCCTGAAAAAGCTGCTGGTGACTGCCTCCGGACATTCGCTGGACCGCCACCTGACCATCTCTTCGGATATCCTGAACGGGGAAATAACCGGCGCCTATTCGTTCAAAACAATCGTGCCGAGCTTTATGAATACCTTCAAAGGGTATATACCGGCACTGATCAACGTTACCCAGAAAAAGCAGAAAGTGGAAGAAAACAATTTCTCCCTGTTGCTTACCGTCGAGAACACCGACAGTATCTCGCAGACGCTTAAGTTGCCTTTCACGATGGTCAGCCAGGGACGTATCACCGGACATTATAACAACTTGTACAACAAATTCCGCTTCGAAGCTTTCCTACCCAAGTTCAAACTGGGTAATTCGATGTTCGAATCCGGCTACCTGACCTGCGACAATCCCACAGAAAATATAAGCCTGCAACTCAAAGCGATCAATTATAACCAGAAAGGAACCCGCAACTATCTCGACCTGAAAGCCGACGCAAAAGAGAACCGGATCAATACCCTGATCGGTTGGGCCAACAACAAAGAAAAAGAATTCAGGGCCGAACTATCCGCTTCCACCCTCTTCACGGAAGAAGAGCATGAAAAGGGACCTGCCACCTTAAGGACGAATATATCCCTGAACGAGAGCCCGTTGGTCCTCAACGATTCGATCTGGAAGATCAATCCGTCGGAAATAACCATCGCCGATGGCAGGATAGATATCGACAACTTCAAGGTATCTAACGAGCAACAGTACCTGCGACTGGACGGAAGCATTTCCAAAAACCCGACAGACACCTTGCTGATGGACTTGAAAGAGGTTGAACTCAGCTATATTTTCGACATACTGAATATCCCCGTCCTGCAATTCGCCGGAAAAGCCACAGGTACGTTTAATATATGCGACCTGTACGGTAGCCGTATGTTGAACACCGACCTGGAAATAAAAGACTTCTCCTTCAACCAGGTAGGACTCGGCCGCCTGAACCTGTTCAGCGAATGGGATGACGAACAACAGGGTATCCTGATGCTCGGCAGCATCTATAAGAACGATACGACGTGGACTGACGTGAGCGGGTATATATTCCCGGTCGGAAAAAATGCCGGCCTATCCTTGTTCTTCGACGCGAACGACCTCAACATCGCCTTCCTCCATCCTTTTGTCGACAAAGTCGCCAAGAACATTCAGGGACGCGGGTTCGGAAGTGTCCACCTGCATGGCCCCTTCAAGGCGCTTACAGTCGAGGGAGACGCTTATGTGGAAGACGGTGGCCTGGGAATAGAATACACCAATACGTACTATACATTCTCCGACTCTATCCACATGGATGCAGGCTCCATCAATATGCGGGATCTGAAAGTGAACGATAAGTTCGGTAATCCGGGTATCGTCAATATGCATGTCTACCATGACCATTTCAAGGATGTCAGCTTCGACGTGAATGTCAAGACAAACAACATGCTGGTGTTCAACGCTACCCGTCAACTCAATCCGCTGATCTATGGAACTGTGTTCGGCAGCGGAACCGCATCTATCAAAGGAAACGACAAATTGATCAACTTCGATATCAATATGCGTAACGATCCTAAAACGGCTGTTACGCTCGACTTCATGAACAATACATCGGCTGCTGATTACGACTTCATCACCTTTGTCGACAAAAAGAAATTACAGGAGTCGGCAGCAAACAGCACACTCCCGCACGATTCGCTGAAGATCGCCTCAAACATCGAAGAGGAAGGTGCCGAACTACGTATGAACTTCCTGCTCGACATAACTCCCGAGGCTGATATCGAACTGATCATGGACCCGATAGCCGGCGATAAGATCACCGGTAATTGCAGCGGAAGTATGCAGATAGAATACGGAACAAAGACCGACCTGCGTATGTATGGCAATATGGGTATCGTCAGCGGTAACTATAACTTCAGCCTGCAACAGATCATACACAAAGACTTTAAGATACGCGAAGGCAGTTCGATTGACTTCCGCGGCGATCCTTTCGATGCCACGATGCACGTTAATGCCATCTATAACCTGACTGCCAACCTGCGTGACCTGGATGATGGTCTTGCCCAGCAAAGTGCACGAACCAATGTCCCGGTAAACTGTGTGCTTAACCTCGATGGCATGTTACGTAACCCGGGTATCTCGTTTGACCTGGAACTGCCCGGCTCCAACGAAGAGATAGAACGGCAAATGAAATCGCTGATAGACACCGAAGATATGATGACACGCCAGATCATCTACCTACTTGTTCTGAATAAGTTTAATACTCCTGAATATAGCCAGAACGCCTATCGTTCAAATGATTTCAGTGCCGTGGCTTCTTCTGCTATATCTTCCCAGATATCCAGTATACTGAATAGCCTGACCGACAAAGTACAAATCGGAACTAATATCCGTACGAGTGAAGATGGCATACAAGATACTGAAGTTGAAATGTTGCTGTCCAGCCAGCTACTGGATAATCGTCTACTGCTTAACGGTAGCTTCGGTTATAAAAACAGAACTACCGAAAGCACGCAAAAGAACGACTTCATCGGAGAATTCGACCTGGAATATAAACTGACTAAGAATGGGGAAATCCGCTTGAAGGCTTATAATCATTCGAATGATATGTACCGGTATCTGAAACAGTCGCTGACTACTCAGGGCGTAGGTATCATGTTTAAGAAAGATTTCACACACCTGTCTGAATTCTTCCGTAGAAGGAAAATACTTCCACTAACCCCGCTCGCTCCCGCCAATACGGATACAATCCCTCCGATGCGGATGGATACTACTACGACAGCAACTCCTTAACTGCTGAATAATAAACAGTAAGGTTGCTGCTTTTGATCACCTTTTTCCGCAAACGCTTTTCGGCATCCGGCAATAGGTAATCCCAAAGTGTCTTTAGTTTTGCCAGTATCTGATGATCTCCCCCTTCCAGGCGCAAGCTATATTGCTCAGCCAACAGGCGGTGGAAGCCGGCCAACCGGGTCTGTTTTTCCGTGGCCGATAAAGTTTTGCCGTTTGCATATTCCGCGGCCAGCCAGGGGTGAGATAACAATCCCCGTCCCAGCATGACTCCTTTCAGCGATGGGAAACGATCGGTTATCGAGTGAATATCTTCCAGACTACTCAGGTCGCCGTTATAAAAGAGTGGCAATGTACATGCTTCATAGAAACGGGAAAATCCATCCATATCTACCGTACCTTTATACTGTTGCAATCCGATTCGGGGATGCAAAGTAACATGTGCTAGGGGAAGAGAGTTGATAAAAGGCAAGAGGGCCAGAGACTCATCCGGTTGCTCCCATCCCAAACGGAGTTTCAGGGAAAAGCTTATCTCCGGAAATTCGCGGATCGTATCCAACAAAGCAACAGCCTCTTCCTTGTATGGTAATATCCCGGCTCCACGATGTAACCGGGCTTGCATGGGAAACGGACAACCCATATTTATATCTGCCTGCCTGTAACCCTTCTCCTGGAAGAATGCAGCAATGCGACGGAATTCATCGGGTGTGGCAGCTATCAGTTGGGGAATGACCGGAACATCCTGATTATGCTCAGGGGCTATGTCACGCAATTCTTTGTTACGGAACCCCTCTTTCTCCAGACGGACAAAAGGGGTATAATAGTTCTCCACACCACCGAAGATACGGCTATGGGCTTCCCGGTACACGGCATCGGTATATCCTTGCAAAGGAGCGAAATGTATTTTATAATCCATCAGGGAAACAGTTCTGAGAATAATGAATGAAGTTGTGTTTTAGCTAGTTCGAAATCCTGCTTTCCG
>OGZX01000612.1_pt1 | contig 41659 bp, 26 predicted proteins | sample 1576881 | NCBI WGS metagenome assembly OGZX01 (sample SAMEA3541542, study PRJEB24748) | human gut metagenome | biome: human gut; feature: human-associated habitat; material: faeces | place: China | collected 2012 | reverse complement strand
AAAGATTTCCTGCTGAACTTGTTGTCAGTCAGGTTTATTATAGGGTTTGTATTGTGCCTGCTGGTGATACCGTTCACGATTATCGTCAGTGTGGATAATTACGAGAACCAGGTACGTGTCTATAAGATCGAACAGGCACAAGCCGATAAGGAGTTGAAGGAGAGCCGGGTGTGGTCGGCGGTACGGCCTACTATCGTTCAGGAACCTGAACCTCTTAGCATCTTTAGTACGGGTATTATCAGCAATATAGGAAATAAGGTAAAGATTGCTTTCTGGGAGTATCCGTTGTTTCCGGAAGGACATACGATCACCCGTGATAATCCGCTGCTGAATGCTTTTTTCTCGATCGACTTCTCGAAAGTAATCGCTATTCTGATCTCGTTGTTGGCGCTTGTCTTCTCGTATGATGCCATCACACGGGAACGGGAGGATGGAACGATGAAACTGACATTTACCGGACAAGTGAGCCGTATCTCTTTCCTGATGGGGAAGTTGTTGGGATTGTTGCTTACGTTGCTGCCGATTCTGTTATTTTGTTATCTGTTGGCTTGCCTGATTATCGTGGTTAATCCGGGAATATCCTTTTCTGCATCCGACTGGGGTGGCCTGTTACTGCTTTTCCTGACCTCTGTTATTTATATGTTGGTATTTCTTTTGTTAGGAATGTTTATTTCCAGCAGGGTAACGCATTCGTCATCATCTATTATTATCAGCTTGTTATGCTGGATATGGTTTCTTTTCCTGATGCCTAATATTGCAACTTACCTGGCACAGAGTATTTCAAAGGCGCCGTTATATGACAATGTGCAGGCTGCGATGGAAGATTATGATGATACTTATTATAAAGAGTATTATGAAGAATGGCCGCATGCAGCCCAAAGGGTTAATATGAAGTTCCTGAGTTATAACAATTGTAATGGGGATAATGTGGAGTATCTGGAATTAGCCGGAGGGCCGAAGGAAACACCTTTATTCCATCAGCAGATGCAAATTTGGGCAACTCCTGTCATGCTAAATAATGCGGATAAGAAATGGGCTTTGCAACGCGATTACCTGGATGGATTGATGCGTCAACAACACTTGCAACAGGCCATCGCCTGGTTGTCGCCTTCCGAGCTGTTTGGTCAAACCACTGAAGCTTTGTGCCATACAAATGCGAATAGTTTTCTGAAATACATGGATGGCCTTCGTAATTATCGTGAGAGTGTAATAACTTATTTTAAAGATCATAAGTTATTCGAATCTACTGCTTATTTTACCCCTCAGCCTTTGGACGAGTTTCCTACACAGGCAGAGGTGGATTCGGGGGATGAAACGGCAAGGAGGAAATACGATAGAGGGTATAGTGAGTTCCCATATCTGGATACAAGTGCTATGCCTCGTTATATTCCTCAGCCTGCAACACTTTCTGCTGCTTTGGGTGATGCTTTGGGGCGTTTATGTGCTTTGTTGGGGTTGGCGATCGTCTTGTTGGTCGGTACGATCGTATCGTTTATGAAATATGATGTCAGATAATAAATAATTACAGTTATGTTTACAACTTTATATATACGGGAATTGCAGAACTACTTGTATAGTCTGCGTTTTCAGGTTTCTTTTGTAATTGTCGTGTTGGTCTTTACCCTGGGGAGTATTTCGTTTACTTCTTCTTTTAAAGATATGCATAATAATTACGCCAAGTATAGCAAGGCACAACAAGAGTCTGTGGCTAAACAAGCCGAAAATGTTTCAAAGGTAGCAACAACAAGGAATAACTTTGTCACTTCTCCGCGTGAAAACGGTGTAATTGCTGATTGTAAAGAAAGTTATTTACCTAATCGAATCCGTTACAGCGCTTACAATGTGTTTGATTACTCGGTACGTCACGATAGCAACAATCCTTTGTTAAGCCGTGGAGAGAGCCTGAGTTGGTCGTTCATTGTATCGATGTTTCTGAGTTTTATTACTTTGCTTTTTGCTTTTGATGCAATCTCAGGAGAGAAAGAGGAGAGGACGTTGGCACTGGTCTTTTCAAATGCTGTACCCCGGCGTACTTTCCTGTGTAGTAAACTGGTGAGTATTGTTACGGTTGTGGGGATGATGGAACTGGTTGGCATTATAATCAGTCTGCTTATTCTGGCAGTTTCCGGGCAAGTACAGTTGAATGGTGGCTTTTTGATGGAGACCGCCGGGTTTATACTGATCAGTCTGTTGTTTATTACTACTTTCGCGGTATTCGGTCTATTTTCATCGGTCGTAACGCGTTATTCAAATATCAGTCTATTAATATCTCTCTGTTTTTGGTTGTTTGCTGCAGTTATTATTCCTAATACTTCTGTGTTTTGGGCGAAAAAGCTGTTCAGCATACCTTCATCGGAAGATGTAAACCAAAAACTCCGGGAAGCTAGTGATGATATTAATCGTAATGCTCCAGAGGGAAGTTGGTCATCCAGTGGTAATAATCCATTCTATCCCCGTCATGAGTTACGTGCAAATAATCAGACTAACCTGATGAATAACGCAAAAAAGTTCAATGACGCCTATTACCTGCAACAATTCCGGCAGTTTGAGCAAACCCGTAATTTCACCTTGCTTTCACCGATTGCACAGTTCGATTATATGAATGAAGCTTTCCTGGGAGGCGGTTATCTTCGTTTTCAGAAGAACTGGAATGATTTACATATTTTCCAGGAACGGTTTCTGCAATGGTTTAAGGATATCGATGCAAAGGATTCCGACAGTCCGCACTGGTATAATCCGTACGAAGATTATTCTACCAGTAAGAAACCGGTAGCAGTCGACCAGATCCCGCAGTATCAGGAGCAGATCGCTTCTTTCGGACAGCGTTTCGAATTTATCGGAGGCTATCTGATCGCTATGATAATCACGATTGCCGTACTGTTTATGGCTTGCTTCTATTTCTTTACAAGATATGATGTGAGATAACTTGAATTGTCAAATAATTAGACGTCAGTGTCTAATTATTTGACATGACTGAATAACTGTTGAATTAGTATATCGTTGATAATTAATGAGATGTGTTTTTGGCACGCTGTTTGCAATAGTGTGGGTGATGTGCCGGAAGCATGAAATAAATAAAAACCGGACAACTGTCCATTAATGGACAACGTTCGGTTTAGTTATGAGCTTAGTTCTCAGTTAGATAAGTTTTTGGCACAATCTTTGCATAAAAGATGAACAATAATAGAATAATGTGTGTTTTCAACGATAAAGGGAGCAACTCTTGGCGAATCGCTCCCTCTTTAACCCATAATAAGGTTAACATAATTGATGAGGTTCTCTTTGGCGAGAGACCGAGCTCTTCCTCGTGCGTGAGCATAGGGAAGAGATTTCTTTTTTAAGCCTTAGCTCCTTTCATGGATAACTTTTCAAGGAAATATACGATAGCAAAACCGAAGATCATTAATCCGACAGCTTCCCATACTAATTGATCGGGTAGGATGTTTGATTCTTCCAGAAAAGATTGTCCATCACCTGTAAATGTTTCGACTGTCTTCTTCCATGGCCATACTTTATTCAGCGAACCTAGCATAAATCCGGCTAATACGGCAATTGTGGTGTCGTGAAATCTTCGTAAGGCAAAAGAAAGTACACGGGAAAAAGAAGTAATACCTAAAACTGCTCCACAAATGAAAACAAGCATGACCGGGATGTTGAATGTTTTTACCGCTTCCATGATATAAAAGTATTTACCCAGTAATACCAGGATGAAACTACCTGAAATACCCGGTAGGATCATTGCACAGATGGCAATTGCTCCGCAAAGGAAGATAAAGAACAGGTTGGTCGGAGTTTCGGCCGGTGTAGCAACCGTAATGTAATAAGCGATGATAGCCCCGATGATAAAACATAGGACTGACTTCCAGTTCCATTGTTTGATATCTTTCGATACGAACCAGGTAGACGCCAATACTAACCCGAAGAAGAATGCCCATACCAGGATCGGATGTGTGACCAGCAACCAGGTAATAATCTTTGCCAAGGAAAAGATACTGATACCGATACCGGAAACAAGTGCCAACAGGAAGTTTGCATTGATCGCTTTCCAGAAAGCTGCGATCTTTCCTGTAAACAGTAATTTCAGGCTGGCTCCGTTAATACTTTTGATCGAATCGATCAGTTCTTCATAAATACCTACAATAAAGGCAATCGTACCACCTGATACTCCGGGCACGACATCTGCCGCCCCCATCCCCATGCCTTTCAAAAGTAAGAGACCGTAGTCTTTTAGATTTCTCTTCATTTAATTGTTATTGTCTTTATTATTGAGGAATTCCTTCGTCAGATCTTCGGGGGGAATGTGTTTGCCCATTAGCTGTTGTTCCACATCGCTAAAGTCGACTCCCGAGCTTTCAAGATACTCTACCAGTTCCTGGGGAGAGGTCTGTGAGAAATGCTCACCGAAATGCTTCATGTCGCCTTTCGCCAGATAAGCCATCGCCAAGTGAAGATGGATATAAGGCATGTCGGGGTTAACCTCCAATACCTTTAGATAATATTTGAGTGCCTTTTCTATCTCTCCTTTCATATACAGAAACTGTCCTGCATGAAACAGGCTTTCGTAATCTTCGGGTAGATAATCACTTCCCTGATCCAGTACATTAAACAAGCGTTCGGTAGTGTCGATAGCAAGCCTGTCTTCTCCGTTCTCGACGTAAGTTAGTGCCAGTAAAGATAGTATCCGGACATTATTTGGAAATAATTCAACTGCTTTTATCAGTGTATTGGATGCTTCGCGGTCACGGTTTGTTTCCGTACAGCACCGGATATAATTGATATAAGCTGCCGGTTCGTTGGTTACGATCTTCTTTCCGATAATATCTTTTAGCATTCTGTATGCTCCTTCATAGTCCTCCAGCTTGATATAACATTCAGCCATGAGCGGTTTGATACGCTCCGTCATATCCGAATCGGTTTCGATCTCTTTATATACCTCCAATGCCTTTTCATAATTTTCATTCATATAGAGGCAATAGGCTTTCAGTATTTTCAGTTCGGGGTCCGAATCGTCGCAGGTAAGGGCAAAGTCGAATGCTTCGATTGCTTTGTCGAATTCAGCCTTGATGGAATAGAGACGTCCCAGTGAGAACCAATAATCGTGCGAATAAGGATCTTTATCGATCAGTTCGTTACATATTGTAATTGCCCCGTCGATATCGCCTTCCATTTCCAGGCTATAACATAACTCGTCTTTCAGGTTGAGGTTGTCCGGAAACAAAGTAATACCGCGCTTGATATAATCACGGGCTTCCTTATTCATTTCCATATCACTTAAAAGAGGAGCGATGTATTCGAAAGCCAATTCGAGATAATCACAGTCTCTCGCTGCGATGTCTTCCGTGTATTCGACCACTTTATCATATTGGTCGAGCATACAAAAGCATTCGAGTCGTAATAAGTCCAGGTCCTGGCTGTCGGTTTCGGCAATGGTGTCGATCAAGGCAAGTGCGCTTTCATAATCTTCATTATAAACATAAAAACGGCATTGTCTGATCTGCAAGTCAATATTACCCGGATGAAGTTTTAGCCCTAAGGCTAAAATTTCATCAAAGTATTTATAATCGTCCGATTCTTCAAAACTGTCCAACAGGTCACTCAGTTCGTCCGCATCGAAATAGGGCTCTTTCCCTTTTTCGTGGGCGTCCAGGTAGCGTTGTAACAGGCGTGAAATATCATCTTTTTTCATATATCAGGTAAATTCTCTTTTATCTTGTTTATTACGCTTTATCCTTCACCTTGCTCCAGGTATCTTTCAAGGATACGGTGCGGTTGAAGATCAGCTTTTCTGGCGTTGAATCTTTGTCTACGTTGAAATAACCGATACGCTGGAATTGCAGGTAATCATACGGTTTGGCATTTGCCAGGTATTTTTCTACGTAACAATTAGTAAGTATGTTTAATGAGTCCGGATTGATGATCTCTTTCATCGCATCCAGAACGGAACAGTCCTTTGCTTCGCGGATAGCAGCCAGTTCGTCACGTGGATTTTCTACTTTCCAGAGACGGTCGTATAAGCGGACTTCGGCAGGCAGGCTGTGAGCACAACTCAACCAGTGCAGGGTGCCTTTTACCTTACGGTTGCTATCGGGCATACCGCTTTTGGTATTCGGGTCATATTCGCAATATACTTCAACTACTTCGCCGGCATCGTTCTTTTTGCAACCGGTACATTTCACGATATAGGCATTCTTCAGACGTACTTCCTGTCCTGGAGTCATGCGGAAAAACTTCTTCGGTGCATCTTCCATGAAATCGTCTCTTTCCATCCACAGTTCGCGGCTGAATTCGATCTGGTGGGTTCCTGCCGTTTCATCTTCCGGGTTATTGATGGCTTCCATTTCTTCCACTTTTCCTTCCGGATAGTTGGTGATGATCAGTTTGACCGGGTCAAGAACGGCCGATACACGTGTGGCACGGGCATTCAGGTCTTCACGAACGGCGCTTTCCAACAAGGCAAACTCATTCAGGGCATCGTAAGTGGTGTAGCCGATCTTATCGACAAACTTGCGGATGGATTCGGGAGAATAACCACGGCGACGGAATGCACAGATAGTCGGCATGCGGGGATCGTCCCAGCCATCGACCAACTTTTCTTTTACCAGTGTAAGTAGGTTACGCTTACTCATTAGCGTATAACTCAGGTTCAGTTTATTGAACTCGGTCTGACGGGGACGGTTATCGTCGAGGTCTTTACCTTCTTTCAGCCAGTCGATGAACAAGTCGTACAACGGGCGGTGTACCACGAATTCCAGGGTACAAAGTGAATGCGTAACGCCTTCGAAGAAGTCGCTCTGTCCATGTGCAAAGTCGTACATCGGATACACTTTCCACTTGTCACCTGTACGGTGGTGATGTGCGGATGTTACCACACGATAGATGATCGGGTCGCGGAAATGCATATTGGAATTAGCCATGTCGATCTTGGCACGCAATACCATAGCACCTTCTTCCACTTCTCCGTCACTCATCTTCTGGAACAAAGCCAGGTTTTCTTCGATGGGACGGTCGCGGTACGGACTGTTGATACCCGGTTGGGTAGGGGTTCCTTTTTGCTGGGCGATAACTTCCGAACTTTGTTCGTCGATATAGGCTTTTCCTTCCTTGATCAGACGGACGGCAAAGTCCCATAACTGCTGGAAATAGTCGGATGCATAATAGATGTTATTCCAATGAAATCCGAGCCATTCTATATCTTCTTTTATTGCATCGACATACTCTACGTCTTCCTTTACCGGATTAGTGTCGTCGAAACGAAGGTTACAAACCCCGTTGTAACGTTCTGCCATGCCGAAGTCCAGGCAAATTGCTTTGGCGTGTCCGATATGCAGGTAACCGTTGGGTTCAGGGGGGAAACGGGTTTGTACGCGTCCTCCGTTTTTACCCTCTGCTAAATCTTTCTCAACATTTGCTTCAATAAAATTCAGGCTCTTTTTGCCTTCTTCTTCGTTCGTTCTGATATCGCTCATATCTGTTATAAATATGTTATTTCTTTTTAACGGAGCAAAGGTAGCGATTTCTTTACTTGCTACATAGCGATACAAGTTTTTTCCTATATTTGTGGCTTAATTTTATCGAACAGATTATAATACATCCGTATGGAATACTTCAATCTTCTGGTTGATTTTGTACTGCACATCGACGCTCATCTGGCAGCACTTGTATCGACTTATGGTATTTGGATATATGCCATTTTATTCCTGATCATTTTTTGTGAAACAGGACTGGTAGTAACTCCTTTTCTTCCTGGCGATTCATTGTTATTTGTGGCCGGAGCTTTAGCTGCTTTGCCGGGTAACCCGATGAATGTGCATCTTATTGTAGGTGTTTTGATCGTTGCGGCAGTACTGGGAGATGCCTCTAACTATATAATAGGCAGGCTGTTCGGGGAGAGAATGTTTAGTAATCCTAACTCAAAGATATTTAAACAAAGTTATCTGGAGAAGACACATAAATTTTATGAAAAGCACGGAGGTAAGACAATTATTCTGGCACGTTTTGTCCCTATTGTAAGGACTTTTGCTCCGTTTGTAGCCGGTATGGGACATATGAGTTACCGGCATTTTGCTTCATACAATGTGATAGGAGGGGTGATCTGGGTGGTTCTCTTTTCGTATGCCGGTTATTTTTTCGGCGGAATGGAGATCGTTCAGAAGAATCTGGAACTTTTGATTGTCCTTATCATCTTTATCTCCATTCTGCCGGGAGTTTTTGAAGTTGTCAGAAATAAATATTTCGTTAAAACAAACTGATCAACAAGGCAATGTTCAATACCGTAACCAACGTTCCCAATAATACGAGAAGGATGGTGGTCGAACGTGAATTGACGTATACACCCATCACTTTCTTGCTCGAGGTAAGATATACCTGTGTAAAGACTGTGATTGGTAACTGTACGCTCAGTAGCATCTGTGAAAGGATCAATCCTTTGAACGGGTCGCCGATCACAAAAATAATAAGCAATGCCGGAACGAACGACAGGATAACTCCTAACTTGGAGTGTAAGTCTTTGTGATTATATGCTTCCCCGTAAAAGCCGGCAAAGATGGAAGCTCCTGCAATACCGGATGTGATGGTGGATGAGATGCCTGCCAGTAACAGGGCTGCTGCAAAGATAACACCGGCATTACTTCCAACGAGAGGAACCAATAGCTGTTGTGCCTGGTCGAGTTCGTCGACCGTTACTTTCTCTTTGAAGAAAGTGGCGGCGGCCAGGATGATCATAGCCGAGTTGATAGCCCAGCCGATCACCATCGAAAGAAGTGTATCGTAAAACTCGTATTTCAATTGTTTCTTGATCACAGACTCGTCTTCGAGGTTCCATTCACGACTCTGGATCACCTCCGAGTGCAAGAAGAGGTTATGCGGCATAACCACGGCACCGAGTACACTCATGATGATCAACATGGAATTCGGTGGAAACGAAGGCTTTACCCACCCTTGTATGGCTTCTCCCCAATGAACGTCTACCAATGCCAGTTCATAAAGAAACGACAGTCCGATGATGGAGACGAACATGATAATCCAACGTTCTATTTTGCTGTATGTGTTGCTGAGCAACATGATCAGGCAGGCCAGGGTAATAATGACTGCTCCGATCTTGATCGGCATACTGAACAACATACGCAGGGCGATAGCTCCACCCAGTATCTCCGCCAGTGAAGTGGATATACTGGCCAACATAGCAGAGCCGAGGATAGGGCGGCTGAGTGTACGGGGCAGGTATTTGTTGGTTGCTTCCGACAGGCACAGTCCGGTTACGATTCCGAGGTGGGCCACGTTGTGCTGGATGATGATCAGCATAATGGAAGAAAAGGTAACTACCCATAACAGGGCATATCCGAATTCAGAACCGGCTGCCAGGTTGGTCGCCCAGTTTCCGGGATCGATGAAGCCGACGGTGACCAGTAGGCCGGGGCCAATGTATTTCAGTAAGTCTAATCCGCCGGAGCGCGGTTTGTGATTGATTTTGAGTTTGTCTAGAAGTTTCATTTTTAGTCTTATCTTTTTGTTATCATTTTGTATTGAGGTCAGGTGCAACGTTACACTTGATGTCGATGCAGCGTTGCATCGAATTCCTTTAGGGGAATGTCAGAACGAACGACGTTCGGTTTATAGCCGGATTGCTCTTTAAAGCAATGCTACCTCCTGAAAGCCGCATGATCTGCCGCGAGATAGAAAGTCCGATACCGCTTCCGCCTTCCTTGGTAGTAAAGAACGGAACAAATATATGTTCAGCTTCTTCCGGTGGGATAACCGGACCGTTATTGCTGACTTCGATGATTACGGATTCATCCGGATTACAATAAGCCTTCAGTTCGATATGTCCGTCCGGCTGTTCTCTGCCTATTGCCTGCATTCCGTTTTTCAGCAGATTCAAAACAACCTGAGTGATCAGGTTTTCGTCGGCATAAACAATCAGGTCGGCCGGTTCTATACTTATATTAATCGTTATATTAGGATAATTGTTGTGATGGCGTGCCAGATTTATCATTCTTTCTGCGAATTTCTGCACATAGAACAACGAAGGTTCCGGGGTTGGTATGTGCGTGAATTTGCGATAAGACTCTACGAATGATATCAGCGTCTTACCGGTCGTACTGATCACTTCCAACCCATTACGTATTTCACTATCGGCATCTTCATGTAAAGAGAGTAACGTGTCGCTCAGGGAGGTAATCGGGGTAACGGAATTCATGATTTCGTGTGTCAATACACGAGTCAGGCGTATCCATGAGTCGATTTCCTTGTCGTCCAGTTCACTGTTGATGTCGTTGATTGCCAGGATGCGCACATGTTTATCCTGTAAGGTCATTTCGGAGACACGGATCGACAGGTTGACAGTTCCGCGTTCATTGATAAATGAAATTTGGTGCTTGTCTCCCGGACGTATATCGGTGATCGTTTGTTGTAGTTTTTCGTCTATACGTGCCAGTTGTTTGACATGGGTGAATACGGAAAGACCGAGTAAACGCAAGGCCTCGTTGTTGGTCTGAAAGATATTTCCTATATCATCCAGGACTATAATACCTGTATTTACGGAGTTCATGATCAACTCGTAGTACTTTTCTTTTTGTACGGCATCCGCTTTTGCCTGGAAAAGTATTTGAGTGATACGGTTTAGCGATTCGCTTACCAGTTTGTCGTTCGATGAACGTCCGCGGGTGGCATATTGGAAGGCATAATCACTATTGTCGATTGCATCGAACATAAAGGCAACCTTCTGGGCATTTCGTTTGAATAGGTTACGCATCATCTGCATGGAATACAACCAGCCGATAAAGATAAGGATGAACCATTCCCATTTATGGGTGATTGCCGTATAAGTCCCGGCTGCGGTTAGTATTCCAAACAAGCCCAGACGGAAAGTGAGACTGTGGTAGATGCCTTTTAACATAAGAATGATTGCCTGTTAGACATTATAATTCGTAGCGTTTTATTTTGTTGTATAATGTCTGACGAGAAATACCCAACTGACTTGCAACAAGTGAAAGATTACCATTGTACTTATCCATGGCATTTTTAATCATGTTGTATTCCATCTCTTCGAGGGTAGTAACTTCTTTCATCGGTGAATCCTTCTTACGGGGAAAATCGAAGTCGGTACTTTCAAGTGTGTCGCCTTCACTGATTATGACCGCTTTTTCGATGGTATGCTCCAGTTCCCTGATATTACCGAACCAGGGCTGTTGTTTCAGCTTTTCTTTGGCATCGGCGCTGAGACGCATGGAGGATTTACCATATATATTTGTGTATTTAGCCAGGAATATTTCCGTAAGAGGAACAATGTCTTCCGGTCGTTCACGAAGGGATGGTATTTCCACATGGATTGTATTGATACGATACAAAAGGTCTTCTCGGAACAGTTCTTTCTGTACCATCTCCTGTAGATCACGGTTCGTAGCGCAGATCAGGCGGATATTAATCGGAATAGGGGTGTTGCTTCCTACGCGGACGATACTTCTGCGCTGAAGGGCCGTCAGTAATTTGGCTTGTAAGTGGTAGGAGAGGTTTCCTATTTCATCCAGAAACAGTGTTCCGTTGTTGGCCGCCTCAAATTTGCCGGGACGGTCGGCACGTGCATCGGTAAAGGCTCCTTTCATATGACCGAACAGCTCACTTTCAAACAGTGTTTCGGTAATAGCTCCCATATCTACCGGAACCATTGCTTCTTTTTTACGGTTCGAGAGTATATGGATTTCCCTGGCCAACATTTCTTTACCCGTACCGTTCTCACCGGTGATCAGAATATTGGCATCTGTCTTGGCTACTTTCTCTATCAGGTTACGGAGTTGTTGCATAGCGTTACTTTCTCCCCAGAACATACCGCTTTCTTTGGAAATGACTTGTTTATCATTTTCATGAGGGACGCCTTTGCGGTTTGCCATCCGTATGTCGTAAGCTGTTTTCAACGTTTCCAGTAGCTTGGCATTGTTCCAGGGTTTTACAACAAAATCGGTTGCACCTTCCTTTATGCCTCTTACTGCCAGGTCAATATCGGCATAGGCCGTGAATAAGACGACCTGAACCGACGGTTCTTCTTTTTTTATTTCGGAAAGCCAGAATAATCCTTCGTTTCCGGTATTGATCCCTGCACTGAAGTTCATATCCAACAAAACCACATCTACATCTTCATTGTGTAATGTAGTCTTTATTTTGTTGGGGGTAGAAATCGTTATCACTTTTTCAAAACAGGTACCTAACAGCATCTGTACTGCGGTCAGAATCCCTTTGTTGTCGTCTACAACCAGTATGGTGCCTTGTTTAGCCATCGTAATAATGTATTTAGTAGTGCAAAGATACAGGTTCGGTTTTATACTTCCTAACCTGTGTCTAATATTTAGACAGATAAAATAGGAGGGTCAAACGGATAATTATCGTTTGTCTAATATTTATACACCACTGTCTAATTTTTTTACACTTCATAGAATTGGAAGATTTGTCAATTTGTTGATAAATAAAGTATTATATAGTTTGGCACGTTCTTTGCCCTTCTATAGGCAGAAAATAACACAAAGATGAAACAGATAATATTGACATCGGTTCTTTCGTTTAGCCTGGCAACAGTTGCCGTGGCCCAGGAAAAACTCTGGACAATGGATGAATGTATGCATTACGCCGTAGAAAACAGTCCTAAGGTAAAAAAGCAAGCTTATACAAGCGACTCTTATAAGGCTGAATTAAATTCGGCAGTAGCTTCATTTTTCCCGTCTATGAGTGCAAGTGTAGGAGCAAAGTATGGTTTTGGACGTTCTATCGACCCCAAGACAAATGCTTATAATAATACTTCTACCTTTAATAATGGATATGGAGTAGATGTTTCTATTCCTATCTTTAATGGTGGACAGTTGGTAAACCAGTGGCGAATGGCAAAAACAAATCGTCAGTTGGGAATGAACGATATCCAAAAAGAAAAGGATGATTTGGCAATCAATACGATGATTGCTTTTATGGATGTGGTATATTATCAGGGGACAGTAAAATTGGCTGCTGAACAATTGGAAGAGAACAGCCGGATCCTGTATAAAACCCGTCGTCAAGAAGAGCTGGGGCTGAAAGGAAAAGCAGATGTGGCACAGATCGAAGCTCAGGTGGCGGCAAACGATTATAATTTGACTCATCAACAGAACTTGCTTAATACAGCTTTATTGACTTTAAAACAAAATATGAATTTCCCTTCGGATATGGAGTTGGATGTCGATACTCTGCTGCTCGATAAATCGTATGCAACCATGATGGAGTCTATAGACGAGATTTACGGTTATGCATCCGATAATAATCCGGTTGCCTTACAGGCCAAACTGCAATTGAAATCGTATAAGATGCAATATCTGATGGCTAAAGGCCGACTGCTGCCTAGTATCTCTTTCAGTGCAGGTATTTCTACGAATTACTTTGAAGATTTAAAAGTAGACAAAACTGCTGAAGGCTACGAACCGTCTCCTTCATTTGGTAGTCAGTTCAAGAACAACCGAGGTGAATATATCTCTTTTAACCTGAGTTTCCCGCTTTTTGACGGTTTGAGCCGTTTGACCAATGTGCGTAAAGCACGTAATAGTGTCCGTATCGCCCAGGAACAACAAACCGAAGTGCTTCGCCAGTTGCAGACAGCCATCGAACAGGCTGTTCTCGACCGCGAAGGGTATGCCAAAGAAACAATCCAGATGCAAAAGAAAGCGGAAGCTGACGAAATCGCATACCAGGTTACCTACCGCAAGTTCGAAGAAGGTCTGATGAGTCCGATCGATTTGCAAACCAGCGCCAATACACTACTCTTATCGAAAGCAGACCTGTTGCAACGGAAACTGATGTATCTGATGAAATGCAAACTGGTTGACTATTATAAAGGTAAACCTTTGATTGAAGGCGTAAACTAAGAATCAGACAGAAAAGATAGAACAGATAATAAGAAATAAAAACATACAACCATGGATATTCAATTAGAAAAGAAAAGAGGCATTCAGAAGAAACATTTACCTTATGTGGCAGGTGGCGTTTTATTCCTTGTATTGGTCGGCTGGATCATTTTCGGCGATCATGCATCGACACTGAAAGTAGATGCCCGCGGTATCAGTATCGGTAATGTAACCCGCGAACAGTTCAATGATTTCGTCCGTGTAGACGGACAGGTACAACCGATCACAGTCGTGCAGCTGAGCCCGGAAGAAGGGGGTATCGTGCAGGAGAAAGTAGTGGAAGAAGGAGCCCAGGTAAAGAAAGGAGATGTTATTGTCCGTCTTTCCAATTCAGGCCTCGATCTTCAGATCCTGGATGCAGAAGCACAGTTGGCTGAAAAACAGAACTTCCTTCGTAATACCCAGGTTGCCATGGAACAGGATAAGTTAAGCAACCAACTGGAAAAAGCTCAGCTGGATGTAGATATGAACCGTGCCCGTCGTGCTTATCATCAACAACAGAAATTGTATGAAGAAAGCCTGATTGCCAAAGAAGATTATCTTAAAGCTAAAGAAGACTACGAACTGTCTACCAAGAAATATGGTCTGGTTGTGGAACGCCTTCGCCAGGATTCGATCTCCCGTACGATCCAGATGGAAGAGATGGAAACCAGTTTGGCTAATATGCGTCGTAATATCCAATTGGTACACGAACGTAAGGAGCACCTGAATGTACGTTCACAGATCGACGGTGAACTCGGTTTGCTGGATGTCGTATTAGGACAGAACGTATCTGCTGGTTTGAAGATCGGCCAGATCAACGACCTTTCCGATTATAAGATCGAAGCAATGATCGACGAACATTACATCGACCGTGTTAAACCGGGATTGAATGCTGCATTCGATCGTCAGGGTACAAGCTTCGACCTGGCCGTACGTAAGGTTTATCCGGAGGTACGCGACGGTAAATTCCGTACAGACTTTGTTTTTACCGGCGAACGTCCTGATAATATCCGTAGCGGACAGACTTATTATATCAGTCTGTACCTGGGACAACCGACCGAAAGTATTATCATTCCGCGTGGAACGTTCTTCCAGAGCACCGGTGGTAGCTGGATTTTCGTACTCGACAAAGATGGAAAGAAAGCTTATCGTCGCAAGATCAAGATCGGCCGTCAGAACCCGCAGTTCTACGAAGTAACAGAAGGTTTGGAAGCAGGAGAAAAGGTTATCGTATCGAGCTATGAAAGCTATAAGGATAACGAAGTCCTGATATTGGAATAACTGAATTAAATAAACCCATTATAATGAAGAACATCCGCATAGCAATCCGGGGCCTTTTTAAGAAGGGCAGACATAATGATATTAAGATCCTGTCGCTGGGCGTCGGACTCGCTATGGGATTGGTTTTGATAGCAAAGGTTTGCTTCGAGTTGTCGTATGATAACTTCTACCCCGAGTCCGACCGCATTTTTGCTATCCAGGAGAACTTTGGCATAGGGGGGAAGAGCCATGACGGCTACCCCCACGTCAGCGGTGGTATAGCCCCCGGTATGAAAGCCGAGATCCCCGGTGTGGAAGCGGCTACCCGTTGTGATAAAATGGGGGAGTTGGTAATGAAAACGCCCGACAAGAAGAAGTATACGGCTACTTTCCTGATGGCCGACTCCTGCTTTTACGATGTACTACCCCGCGAAATGCTGGGCGGTGATGCCAGGGAGACACTTTCACGCCCCCTTTATGCCCTTGTTTCGAAAGAACTGGCCGACAAGATCGCTCCCGACGGAGCAGACGTGATCGGCAAGACTTTTGAAGTGGAAACATTCCCTGGCGTTCAGATCACCGTCGGTGGCGTGTTTAAGGATGTTCCGAAGAATACGCATCTTTATTACGATGTGCTTGTTTCCCTTTCTTCCTTCAAAGCCATCGCCGGATGGACGAAGGAAGATCAATGGTTGGGCGGCGACAGCTACAACGCTTACGTTCTCCTGCAACCCGGTCTGAAGTCAAGAGATATGCTGCAACCTATGGCCGAAATGCTCGACCGTCATGTCGATTCGGAGAAACTAAAGGAGCAGGGCATCACGTACAGTATCTTCCTGCGCCCCTTAGGCGAGCTCTACGCAAGCTCACCGGCCACCAAGCGTATGGCCGTGATGCTGACCGCCATCGCTTTCGCCACTCTTTTTGCCGCCCTGATGAACTATGTGCTGCTGGTCATCTCTTCGATGGTGACCCGCTCGAAGGATGTGGCAATCCATAAATGTTACGGTGCGACAGGCTGGAACATCACCGACATGATCTTCTCGGAGACATTTCTCAATCTGTTGATATCCGTTGTCCTTTCCACACTCCTCGTGTTCGGTTGCCGCCGGATCGTGGAAGAACTGCTGGGCACTTCACTGGCGTCGCTTTTCACGCCCGACACACTGATGATCCTGTTCGGCGTCTGCGTATTGGTGTTTCTGGTTGCCGGCCTGTTGCCTTCGCAACTGTTCGCCAGGATTCCTGTGGCGTTGGTATTCCGTTCGTACACCAACTCCCGGCGGACGTGGAAGAAAGCCTTATTGTTCATCCAGTTCGTTGCGGTAGGTTTCCTTGTATGCTTGTTGATCGTTATTGGCTGGCAGTATAGTTTCATGGTGAATGAGAATCCCGGATACTCATACGAGCGGTTGGCTTTCTGCAACCTGGAAGGCGTTTCCCAATCCTCCCGCAAGGCGCTGATGGATGAAATCCGCAAGCAGCCCGAAGTGGAAGATGTTACGACCTGCTATGAATTGCCGGCCTTTGCCGGTTCGGGCGATATCGTCTACCGTCCCGGCACGGAGGATGCCGTGGCACATTTCCAGGATCTTTACGGAACCAATGCCAACTTCGTCCCACTGTTGGAGATGAAGGTAATAGAGGGAGAGGCCTTCGACGAATCTTTCTCCGACTCCATGCAACTCGTCATGCTGAGCCGCCAGATGGCCACAGAACTGGCCAACGCCTTCGAATGGAAAGACGGCGTGGTAGGCAAGAAGCTGGATATCGGCGGTCACGGTACGGAAGATCCCTTCACCGTAGTCGGTGTTTACGACGATGTACGCATCGGTCAGATTGATCACGAAGGTATGCTCAACTCCGCCATCTTTTTCAGTAAGAGAGCCGAGCAAACCCTTGTCATTAAATTCCATCAAAGGGATGCGCAGAATCTGGCCCATATAAATAATGTAATAAAAGAATTTCTGCCCGACCGCGACATCAACCTTGTCGATTACCGTTTCAGCCTCACGAAGCTCTACGATACTTCGCGCATTTTCCGCGACTCGGTGATGGCCGGCGGCCTGATCACCCTGATCATAGCCCTGATCGGCCTGATCGGTTACATCAACGACGAGACGAACCGTCGAGGGAAAGAAATCGCCGTACGCAAAATCAACGGGGCCACCGAGCGTGATATACTCCGTCTGATATCGTCGGACGTCGTATGGATGGCATTGCCGGCTATTCTGATCGGTGCAGGCGCCTCATGGTTTGCCGGTGAAAAGTGGTTGCAGCAATTTTCGGAGAAGATCCCGATGAATGCGGGCCTGTTCGTCGCCGGTTCCGTAGCTGTATTGCTGGTTATCCTCGCCACGGTGATTTACCGTACCTGGCTGGTGGCGAATGCCAACCCGGTGATGAGCCTGAAATCGGAATAGAATTATTTGATAATAACTGAATAAATCAACCACAATGAACAATGTACACGTAGCTTTTCGTTCCCTTTTTAAGAAAGGAAGACATAATGGGATTAAAATAGTCTCATTAGGTGTAGGACTGGCCATGGGATTGGTTTTGATAGCCAAAGTATGTTTCGAACTGTCTTATGATAATTTTTATCCCGGATCGGAGCGTGTTTATGCCATACAGGAAAATGTATCCCTGGGAGAGAAGAAGATAGAAGGGTATCCGCATGTAAGTGGTGGTATTGCGCCGGGTATGAAAGCCGAGATACCGGGTGTGGAGTCGGCTACCTGTGCCAATGTAATAGGAGAGTATATTTTTACTACATCCGACAAGGCGAAGTACACCGGCAATTTTGTGATGGCAGACGAGTACTTCTTCGATGTCCTTCCCCGTAAGGTGCTGGCCGGTAATGCAAAGGAAACCCTTTCGCGTCCTTTATATGCCCTTGTGTCCGAAAAGATAGCCGCAAAGATAGGCGGAGGAAAAGATGTTGTAGGTCAGACATTCGAAATAGCCTCTTTTCCGGGACATCTTTTTACGATCGGCGGAGTGTTTGAAGAAGTGCCGGACAATACCCATCTGAAATATAATATACTGGTTTCGCTGGCTTCTTTCGAAAAGGTTATGGGATGGTCGAACCTCGATCAATGGTTTGGCGGCGATAGTTATAACGCCTATGTCCGCCTGCAACCCGGTATTCATGCCGCGGATCTGTTGCTGCCCATGGCCGAAATGCTCGACCGTCATGTCGACTCCGCGCAGTTGAAAGAGCAGGGAATCGATTACAGCCTGATGCTCCGTCCGCTCGAGGAGCTTTATGCCAAATCGCCGGCTACGAAGCGGATGGCCGTCATGCTGGTTGCCATCGCGTTTGCAATCCTTTTTGCTGCCCTTATGAATTATGTATTACTGGTGATCTCGTCGCTGGTGACCCGCTCGAAAGATATTGCCGTACATAAATGTTACGGAGCGTCGGGATGGAATATCTCGGATATGATCTTTTCTGAAACTTTCCTCAACCTGTTTGTTTCATTAGGAATATCCGCCCTCTTGATACTGGCTCTGCGCGAGATGGTGGAAGAATTGCTGAGTGCATCGCTGCTGTCGCTGTTTACGGTCGACACCGTCCTGATGCTGGTGGCCGTTTGCGTAATCGTTTTCCTAGTGGCAGGATTGTTGCCTTCGCAGTTGTTTTCGAAGATACCGGTGGCGTCCGTGTTCCGATCTTATAAAGAATCACGCCGTTCATGGAAGAAAGCGCTGTTGTTTATCCAGTTCATGGCTGTCGGTTTCCTGGTATGCCTGCTGGTGGTGATTGGCTTGCAGTATAATAAGATGGTGAACGATAATCCGGGATATAAGTACGACCGGCTGGCTTATTGCTGGCTGGAAGGTGTACCGGGTTCGAGTCGCCGGGCCCTGATAAACGAGCTTAAAAAACTCCCGGAGGTGGAGGACGTATCTACCTGCAGCAGCTTGCCGGCTTTCAGCGGATCGGGAGATATGGTTTTTCGTCCGGGTACAAATGAGAGCGTGCTTCATTTCAGCGACCTTTACGGGGCGAATGCCAATTATATCTCTCTGATGGAGATGTCCGTTATTCAGGGAAAAGCATTCGATAATTCCTATTCCGACTCTTCCCGCGTGGTGATGGTCAGCCGGATGATGGCCGACAAGCTGGCATTGGCTCTCGACTGGAAAGACGGTGTGGTAGGAAAGAAGATATATGTGAGCGGCCATGGCACGCCCAATGATTTTGAGGTGGCTGGTGTGTACGAAGATATCCGTATCGGGGCTATCGGTAGCGAACTGATGGGGCCTTCGGCATTATTTTATAGCAGCCGTCCGAACAATACGCTGGTCATCAAACTGAATAAAATGACACAGGAGAATATGACGCAGCTCGACGAAACCATCAAAGCCATATTGCCGGACAAGGAAATACCTGTGTCGTCATACAATGTGAGCATGACCAATATGTATAACTCTTCGCGTCTGTTCCGTAATGCGGTTATGCTGGGCGGTATCGTTACCCTTATCATTACGCTGATCGGGCTGATCGGATATATCAATGATGAAACCAACCGGCGCGGAAAAGAAATAGCTGTTCGTAAGATCAATGGTGCGACAGAAAAGAATATTCTTGTTCTGATCGCATCCGATGTGGCCTGGATGGCCCTTCCGGCTCTTTTGCTGGGTGCCGGAACATCTTATTTTGCCGGTGAGAAATGGTTGCAGCAATTTGCAGAAAAGATATCGCTCAATGTCGGATTGCTGTCGATAGGCGTAATGGTGGTTCTCTTCCTTATCCTGACAACGGTTGTATATCGAACATGGATGGTCGCTGTATCCAACCCGGTGGAAAGTTTGAAATCAGAATAAAAACAGATAGAATAGATATGAAGAATTTTCAGATGGCACTCCGTTCGCTCTTTAAGAAAGGGAGGAACAATGGAATCAAAATTTTAGCCTTGGCTGTCGGTCTGGCAATGGGTTTGGTACTGATAGCAAAGGTATGTTTCGAGCGTTCGTACGATAATTTTTACCCTGACAACGAACGTATCTTCCTGGTTAAGTCCGGTTTGAACAAAGACGGGAAGAAAGATACCTGGGGACAGGTGAGCGGTGCTATCGCTCCGGGCATGAAAGCCGAGATCCCAGAGGTGGAACATGCTACCCGCTACACCCGTATCGGTGCAACCGGCGAACTGATTATGACGCCCGAAAAGCAATATTACACCGCCACCATCCTGCTGGCCGATACCAGCTTTTTCGATATTTTTCCTCGTCCGATATTAATAGGTAACCCGAAAGATGTCCTGGCCCGCCCCGGCTATGTTATGATCTCCCGCTCGCTGGCGGAAAAGATGGGGGGCGTAGGCAATGTCGTTGGTAAAACCTTTGTGCGTGATGCCAACCGTAATGCCCCGCAGACTATCGGTGGCGTGTTTGAAGATATTCCTGAAAATAGCCATTTGCATTACGATGCCCTGGGTTCATTGGCTGGTATGCCCGAATGGAGTACCACCAACTGGTTGGGTAACGACCGTTATATTGCTTATGTGAAACTGGTTCCGGGTACCGATCCGGAATCGATAGCACCGGCCCTTCGCCGTATGCAGGAACGTAACCAGGATATGGAAGCTTTGAAGAAAGCAGGTGTCGACCTGTTCTATACTGTCTCTCCGTTACAGGATATCCATAATAATAACAAAGATGTGAAAGACATGAACAACATGTTGCTTTTGCTCGCTGTAATACTTATTGTCATAGCTGTATTAAACTATATCCTGGTGGTTATCTCTACCCTGATAGGACGTACCAAAGAGGTTGCCGTGCATAAATGCTATGGCGCATCCGGTAAAAATATACTCGGGATGATCCTTTCCGAATCACTGTTACATTTGTTGCTGGCTTTGTTGCTGGGCGCTTTCCTGATTATTCTTTTCAAAGGGAAAGTTGAAGAATTGCTGTCGGCTTCTTTGTCGGCTTTGTTCACGGCACCTACATTGATGATCCTGCTGGGGATTTGTGTATTGGTATTCGGAGTGACTTGTCTTGTACCGACCTGGCTTTTTCTGCGTATTCCCGTAGCTTCGGCTTTTCGCAGTGTAAAAGAGTCGAAACGTTACTGGAAACTGTGTCTGCTTTTCGTGCAATTCGTGGCTACGGCTTATCTGGTGGCTTTGTTGATTACGATCAGCCGTCAATATAATTCAATGATTTCAAGTGATCCCGGATATGCTTACGAGAACCTGATTTTTTGTAACACTCGTGGTGTGAGCAATCAGGAATGTGAGCGTGCTATGGATGAACTACGCCGTCTGCCTCAGGTGGCTATGGTGTCGAGTTGTTATGAGTTACCTTTCGGTTACCCCTCTGGTAATAATGTACGCATACCGGGAGATGATCGCGATTTGTTCAATATAGCTGATATGTATAGTGTCGGCGATAATTATTTCGAGTTGATGGAGATACCCGTTGTCGAAGGTCAAGCTTTCCGTCCGGGTGAGGCTAATGCGGATAAAATAATGGTCAGTCGTAAATTTGTCGACTTGATGGAGAAGACAGTCGGTTGGACAGGTAGTGCGCTTGGTAAAGGTGTTATGATTTCCGAGCATAGCGGAGATAATCAGGTATTCACTATCTGCGGTGTTTTTGAAGATTTCCGTATAGGTTCCCTTAAGGGCCCCGATACCCGGGCTTCGGTCTTCTTCTACGAAGGTAAGTCGGGTCTTACTACTCCTGAAAATATCCTGATAAAGATGAATGAAATGTCGTCGGATAATCTGGCTAAAGTCAACGATATTCTCACAGAAACAATGCCTGACAAAGTGGTTGAAGCTTCTGTTTATAAGATGAATTTAGCCCGTCAATATCAGGATGACCGTGATTTCCGTGACTCCATTTTTATCAGCGGTATCGTTACCCTGATTATCGCCCTTATCGGATTGTTGGGATATACAGCCGATGAAACCAACCGTCGTGGACGTGAAATAGCGATCCGTAAGGTAAATGGTGCGACAGCCTTCAGCATCCTTCGCATGATCTCGCGCGATATTTCCTATATCGCCATTCCGGCTCTTGCTATCGGTGTAGCTGTTGCTTATATCAGTGCATCGGGTTGGCTGGAAAAATTTGCCGAACGCATTCACCTCAGTTTCTTTATTTTTATCGGTGCGGCGTTGTTTGTCTATGTGATTATTGTAGGCTGTGTATTAGTGCGTGCATGGAATGTGGCAAATGAAAATCCGGTGGATAGTTTGAAAGCCGAATAGCTCTATATTTATATCTTTTGTAAAACAGAAAGCATCCCCCTCCTGTGAGGTTAGGATGCTTTTTTTATTTAAATTGCATTTTTTCGATTAAGTCATGTTATATTCCTTTTTTTCAGTTGTCTTTATAGTAGAATGGAACAAGAACAGTTTAAAATAGAAGTGGTACCGTTACGGAAGAAGCTGACCTGCTGTGCCTATCGTCTGCTGGATGATCCGGAAGATGTGGAAGACGTCATACAGGAAGTTTTCCTGAAGCTCTGGTATATCCGTGAAGAGTTGGATCGCTATAACAGCGTTGAGGCCCTGGCCATGCAGACAACAAAGCATTTGTGTCTGAACCGCTTGAAGTCATTTCAACTCCGGCAGAAAGAGACATTGAACGAGTCGGAATTTATCAGCGACGGAGTAACTCCTTATACTGAACTGGAACAAAAAGACAACGTGAGCCAGGTGATGCGTATTATCGACCGGCTACCCGGGCTTCAGCAGATAATTCTCCGTATGAAACATGTAGACGGATGCGAAGTAGAAGAAATAGCCGCCCTCACCGGGAGCACGCCTGATGCGGTACGAATGAACCTTTCACGTGCCAGAAGACGAGTTAAAGAATTATTTTTTAAGATGTGACAGTTATGCAAACAGAAAAACAAGAACATATAGAATATTTGCTGGAGCGTTTCTTTGACGGGCAAACCTCCAATGCAGAAGAACAGGAACTATATTCCTTCTTCGCCAGTCCCGATGTACCGGAAGCACTTCGATCTTACCAGGCTGTATTCGGTTATTTTGAGACAGGGATCAAGAATGAGTTAAATAAACCGGTTACAGGGAGCGGACATTTCTCGCGGAAGCCTCTTGCGAAAAAATGGTTGTGGACGGCCGCTTGTGTAGCCGCTTCTTTGTTGGCCTTTCTGGCTTATTTCCGGGGAAATAACCGTCTGGACCCATTCAATCCTTACGAAGGGAGTTACATTGTTCGTAACGGTGTCCGCATTACTGACATGGATAAAATATTACCGGAACTGGAATATACGCTCCGCGAAGCAAAACTTCATCAGGAACAGGCCGAACAAGTTGACTATCAGGTGAACCAAAAAGAAAAGTTCCTCCATGAAAGGGAAGTGAATGCAACTAATCCTTACCGGAAAATCCTGAAAGAGAATCCGAACAAGTATTTCCGGCAGGAAATGAAGTGGATCATATATAATGAATAAACAATATTAATCATCAACAGATAAAACAGTATGAAAGCAAAGAAAATTATTTTATTGTGTGTAATCCTTTTAGCAGGATGTATGACGGAAGGTTTGAAGGCACAGGAAACCCTGAATGCTCTTATGAAAAAGTGCGAGAACATGGATACGATCGATATGAACGTGATCTATAACAAGAACCGGGAGACGAAAAAGACGGAGAAGATCATCAAAACGGTTACTTTCTCAAACGATCAGAAATTGTTGGATGAGTTTGTGGCAGCCTTTGAAAAGGACAAAAATGCTGCATATAAAATCATCGATGACAAGAAGAGTGGGAAACTGTTGCCTTCATTCTACCGCTTCGGAAGCGGAAAAACGGATATTTCTTATTCGTTATCTGTTTCGAAATCCGGTAAGGTGACAGTCAGTAAGATCGAACGTTTTGACTATGACCCTAAAAAGGGTGGGAATTTTGATTTCGACTTTGATTTAGGCTCAAGCATTAATTACGAGTTTGATACAGACATGAAATCGGTGTCCATAACACCAAGTAATTAAAATGTACTATATTGGAAAGTATCCGGCCTGTGAAGGTCGGGTACTTGCGTCTCAAAAAGCTACTGTCTAATAAATTTACACTACTGTCTAATATTTTGACACATCGATAAAATAACTTTTGTTCTAGTTGTTTGTCTATTAATTAATTATCACTTTTGGCACACTATTTGATCTTATATAGGCATAAGAGTCAACTCAAATAGAATTGTATAATTTAATAATAAATAGCCATGATTAAAATTGAAGGATTAAGTAAGCATTTCCGTACTGAAGAGGTAGAAACAATTGCATTGAATAATATATCGATGGAGGTAAAGGATGGTGAATTCGTTGCTATTATGGGACCTTCCGGTTGCGGTAAATCTACTTTACTGAATATTCTGGGGTTGCTGGATAACCCGACTTCAGGAGATTATTACCTGATCGATAAGGAAGTAGGGCACCTGAAAGAAAAAGAACGTACACAGGTTCGCAAAGGTAATATCGGTTTCGTATTCCAGAGCTTTAACCTGATCGATGAACTAAATGTATATGAAAATGTAGAGCTGCCTTTGACGTATCTGAAAGTGAAAGCATCCGAACGTAAACAGATGGTGAACGATATCCTGAAACGTATGAACATCAGCCATCGTGCCGCCCACTTCCCCCAGCAGCTTTCCGGAGGTCAGCAACAGCGTGTGGCGATAGCCCGTGCCGTAGTTTCCAATCCGAAGATCATCCTTGCCGATGAGCCGACAGGTAACCTGGATTCAAAGAACGGTGCTGAAGTAATGCAGTTGTTGACAGAACTGAACAAAGAGGGAACGACCATTATTATGGTAACTCACTCCAAACACGATGCCAGCTTCGCCCATCGCATTGTCAACCTGTTCGACGGTAGCATCGTATCTTCAGTAAGTGAATTTATTTAATTATGATTTTCCAGACACACACATATAGTTAAATTAGAAAAGAATAAACATGGACATATCCTACCTGTGAAGGCGGGATATGTTTTTTAATCTCTCGCTGATTTCAGAACAATAAGCCAATAAGAAGATGAACAATTTATTAAACATAAAATCATTCCTGAAATTTCTCAGCAGGAATAAAGCCTATACAGCCATCGATGTGTTCGGGTTGTCCGTATCGTTGATGTTTGTTATATTGATAGCCGTTTATACGGTGCAGGAATTGTCGGTCGATAAATACCATACCAATAAAGATCGTATTTGTGTCCTGTTTAATGAAAAAGGGCCGACTTCGGCTTTGCCAATCGCCTATCGCTTGCAAGAACGCTATCCGGAGATCGAACAAGTCTGCCCTGTCATTACCAGCAACGTCGGAAATCAGATGGTGACAGCGAATGATAAGAAACTAAGGGCAAAGACTGTTCTTGCCGATTCCTGTTTTTTCAATTTCTTTTCTTTCAAGCTACTTGAAGGGGATAAAAACCGGGTACTGGAGAACACGAGCAATGTTGTCCTTTCGCGTACCTTTGCCAATAAGCTGTTCGGGACAGACGATCCGGTGGGACAAAGCGTCCTTATCGGCGATTCCGCCTCCTATCTGGTAAGCGGTATCATGGAAGATATCAAAAGATCGAGCATTCCTTACGCTGATATCATCATCCGTGTGGAGCGCGCCGAGGAGTACAATGAGTATATCAGCATGACGAACCCCATGAATGCCGGCTCGACAGTCGTTTTCCTGAAGATAAAACCCGGTGCCGACCTGATGTCGAAAATACCGGATATCCTTGACTATTTTAAGGAGAGATATTGGATTTATAAGCAGGAAATGTTTAAAACCGTAGATTTGATATCGTTGAATGACTTGTATTTTACTGATATAAATGAAAATGGTGCCATCAATACCGGCAACAAGCAGTTTGTAATAGTTTTATTATCCGTCGGTATCCTGATCCTGATCTTTGCCATATTCAACTACATCAACCTGACGGTTGCCCAGGCCGGCCAGCGGGCCAAAGAGATGGCAACGAGGCGCCTGTTGGGATCGACGCGCGGAGAACTGTTCTCCCGCCTGATGGTGGAATCGACGCTGCTGACGTTCATCTCCTTCGGGATAGGCTGGTTGTTGGCACAAGCGGCTGTACCTTTTGTGAACGATCTGTTGCAGACACGTATCGAGCTGGCGGCTACTTTTACACTGGTCTGGATCATTGGTGCAATAGTTTTGATTTTATTGATCGGTTTACTTTCCGGATTACTGCCGGCTATTTTGATATCGTCGGTGAAGCCGATCGATATAGTGCGTGGCACGTTCCGTCGGCAGACCAAGATGGTCTTCAGCAAAGTGTTCATCACTTTTCAAAACGCAATCACAATAGCAATGATTGCTGCCTCTATCGTGATGATCATGCAATCGTACCACCTGATCAATGCACCGCTTGGATACAATACGAAAAATATCCTGGAAGTCTATAATAACTTTGCAAATAAATCAGACTACAATGCCGCTATCGACGAGTTCTCCCGCCAATCCTACATTAAGCACGTCGGGCTGACAGCAGGCATGCCTATGAGTGGAAGCAATAATATGTCGTCGGATTACGAAGGTAAGTTTCTGGGTTTCCAGCAATTTATCATGGATAGTACAGCATTCAACATGCTGGGATATGAAATTATCGTTGAGAATCATTTAGCAGAAAACAGTTGGTATATTACAGAAAAGGGCATGAAGGATATGGATCTGCCGCAGGATGCACCTAATTTCAGCTGGGATAAGAATGCAACGCCAATAGCCGGTGTTGTCCGCAATTTCCAACAGGGCAACATTACGGATAATACTCGTCCGGCCATGCTTCGTATCGATAAGCGGAGTGATTTTTTCCCCTGGAGTATCCTTCTTGAGGTAGAAGGTAATCCCTACACAGCTTACCAGAAAATACGTGAGATCCATAAGGACATTTCCGGCGGATTGGATTTCGATGGCAGCTTTCTGGATGAACAGGTGCAAAAATCATTTGAAGCCGAGGTACGTACCACCAAGATCGTATCTATTTTTGCCGGGATAGCGATCCTGATATCTATGTTGGGCTTGCTGGCTATGTCGACTTATTTTATCCGGCAACGTTCGCAGGAGGTCGCTATCCGTAAAGTGTTCGGTTCGGATAATCAAGGTATTTTATATCGCCTGGTCAGTTCGTTCCTGATTTATGTCGGTATCGCATTTATAATTGCAACACCGGTTATCTGGCACTTTATGAATCAGTGGCTATCTGGCTATTCATACCGGATCTCCTTGAATCCGCTAATCTTTATCGCTTCCGGTATTTTCTGTTTGTTGATATCGTTTGTAACTGTCTTTTTCCAAAGTTACAAGGCTGCTAATACCAATCCGGTGGATAGTATAGCTAATAAATAAAAATAGAATATTTTATGTGAAAGATCGTAAGATAATATTTATGAAAAGTCTTGTGGTTCTCTTGGGGAGCTGCAAGACTTTTTTATATTAAATTGTAATTTAATGAAACAGATACGGAATTTGTTGTATATTTGACTGCATGGTCATAAGCCAGTGAGATATGTTTGATACACAAATTACAGATGAGTATTTGATAGAGAGGATTGGAAATAATGATTATAATAGCTATAACAGCTTGTTTGATCGTTATTATGTCCGTTTGTGTCAATATGTATATGGCTTGTTGATGGATAAAGATGATACGGAGGATGTTGTTCAGGAACTATTCCTAAGCTTATGGAAAAACCGGTCAAAAATAGAGATCAGAGAAAATGCATCTGCTTATCTTTATAAAATGGCAAAATATTTTGCATTGAATCAGATCCGGACAAAAAGTCGTTATACTACTTTTCCAGAAAATCAGGAGCAATATCATTTATATTATGAGGAAAACCAATTAGAAGCCGATGAATTTCGTATTGCCCTTTATGATTGTATCGATCGGCTCCCGGAAAGAAGTCGTGAGGTGTTGTTGCTTCACAGGATAAAAGGTCTGAAGCAAAAAGAAATATCAGAAAAGTTAACTATTTCGGTCAAGACCATTAAAAATCAAATATGGATTTCCCTTCAAAAGCTGAGAAAATGCCTTGAGCTAAAAGGTATGTGATTTTTTTTAAGGTCCAATAGGACCTTTTTTTGTTTGCAGTGTCATATAAGTAAAAACTATATTTATGGAGGAAAAGGAGCGTATAAGCGAACATATAATAAACTATTTTCTGGAAGGAGGCGATATGGATTCGACTTTGGATACATGGCTGAAGGAAAATGAGTCTAATAAAAAAGACTTCTACCAATATAAACGTATCTGGCAGGAGTCCGGGCGCTATACTGGTTCTGCAACATTTGATAAGAATAATGCATGGATGAAGATCGATGAGATTAACCAGAAAAAGGAAAACAAACGAACGCTTCTGAGGAATCTTTTGTATACAGTATCGGGGGTTGCAGCTTCCGTATTGGTTATATTCGTACTTTCTTTCTGGGGAATTTTGGATAAACAATCAAATGTAATGGTGAGTATGACGGCTGATTATGGTAGTCGTTCGGAAGTCGTATTACCGGATGGGTCGACGGTCAAACTCAATGCCGGCTCGAATCTGGTCTATTCTTATAATTCAAAAGAAAAGATCAGGGAGGTTGATTTTCGGGGAGAAGCATTCTTTGATGTATCGAAAAGTAAAACACCGTTTGTCGTGAATCTGGCTAACGGTTTAAAAGTAAAAGTGTGGGGAACTTCCTTTAATTTGCGTGCGTATACTGACGATGAACTTGTTCAGGCCTCTTTGGTGGAGGGCTGTATTGAATTGAATCATGACGATGATAAATTGATCATGAATGCCGGTGAGATGGCTATCTTTAATAAGCAGACTGATCAGATTGAACGGGTTTCAGGAATTTTATCGCATTCATATAGCTGGCTGGAGAATAAGTTATATATGGATAATATGTCCCTGTCGGAAGTCTGCAAATATTTATCGAGATGGTATAATGTAAATATAACTGTAAATAAGAAGTTGGGAGATAGTATTCATTATAACGGAGTGATTCAGGAAGAAACAATTATAGATATATTGGAAGCTTTGTCACGTTTAAGTAATATAAGTTTTCAAGTGAAAGGAAAGAATATAAGTATAACCTCTAAATAATACCGCCTATGTAGAAAAATAATATCATAACAAACACAAAACGGGAAATGGTGCAAACATTTCCCGCTAATTCTTGATAATTAATTTAGTGCTCGCAAACACTATTGTTAACTAACAATCAAATTACAAATATATGGATTTTTTTCGTAAGTCTAGGCAGGAATTGTCTCCGGCCCTTAAAAAACTATTATCTATTATGAGATTAACAACATTGGCTTTGATTGTATTCTCACTCACTGTCTCAGCTACCGTTTATTCTCAAAAAACGAAGTTGTCATTAGATGTGAAGAATCAGTCGATAAAAGAAGTTCTTTACCTGATAGAAAACCAGTCCGGTTTTAGGTTTATTTATGAAAGCGATAAGATCAATCTGGATAAAAAAGTATCTGTTCGTGCAAAAGATCAGACAGTAGAAATGATTTTAAAACGTCTTTTCGAAAAAGAAGGTGTAAGTTATATTGTGACAGAAAATAACCTTATTCTAATTAATCCGGTAGAGAAAAAAGAATATGCAGCTTTACCTGTTCCTATAACATCTCAGGAAAATAAACGTATTACCGGTATTGTCAGGGATGAAACGGGCGAACCTGTTATTGGAGCCAATGTAATAGAGAAGGGGACGACCAATGGAACGGTAACGGACATGGATGGCCGTTTTTCTTTGGAAGTTCAGAATAAGGCTGTTTTATTAGTTTCCTATATTGGGTATACACAAAAAGAGATAACAGTTGGTAATAAATCGACGGTTAACATCGAATTGTCGGAGAACACAAAAGAGCTGGACGAAATAGTCGTTGTCGGTTATGGCTCCGTAAAGAAACGTGATTTAACCGGTTCTGTATCTCAGCTCTCGTCTTCAACTATTCAGAACCAGGCGGTAATGAAAGATCCTATGCAGGCTTTGCAAGGAAAGATCCCCGGTGCTGATATAACGATGGGAAATACACCGGGTTCTGCTTCTACGATTGTCATTCGTGGATATAATTCGATCAATGCAGGAAACGATCCGCTGATCGTTGTTGATGATGCTCCGTTTGCAGGAAAGATCGATGAGATCAATCCGGCAGAGATAGAGTCGATAGATGTTTTGAAAGATGCATCTTCAACTGCTATTTATGGTTCACGCGGAGCGAATGGAGTTATTATCATTACTACTAAGCGTGCGCAGAAAGATGCCCGGTTGACTATCAATTATGATGGCTATGTCGGTGTTTCCAAGTCGTTCAAGAATTATGATATGATGAGTGGTGAAAAATATGCCGATTGGAAGAGAGTTGCTAATTACGGAAAAACAGATAAAGAGATCTTCGATGATATTCAATTGAATGCTCTAAACTCCGGACAGTTTGTCGATTGGCAGGATCTCATGTTCAGTGGGACAGGATATAAAACAGATCACAATGTAAGTATCAATCAATCGAACGGACGTAATCGGAATATGTTGGTATTGGGTTATAATAAAGATCAGAGTATTATCGATAATATGAGGTATGAACGTTTTTCTGCTCGTATTAATGGAGATATGGAACTGGCTAAGAATTTTACTGTCGGTTATTCTTCTCTATTGGCTTTGACTACCCGTAATAACGGTGATAACAGTGTGTGGAAGTATGGAACAGTACTGGATCCGTTGACGGATGTATATGATGAGAACGGAGATATGCGTTTCTATAATAGCGGCTGGTATCAGACTGTATTGCATTCAAATCCGATGTTTGATACCCATAAAGATAATGTCGATAATAAAGAAAAGCGTAGCCGGGTACTTTTGAACTTATATGCAGACTGGGAAATAATTAGAGGATTGAAATTCCGTACAAGTCTGACGTATGGATTGTCGTCTATCGAGAACGGCGTTTACAAAAGCTCGACCTCGCAGGCACGTCAATTGGCATCTCCTTCAGCAGAATACAAAAAGACGAATGAACAGCAGATCACGTTTACAAATGTATTGAACTATAGAAAGGTTTTGAATGAGCATAGTTTCGATGTTTCATTGGTACATGATATGCAGACTGATAAATCTGAACAGGTAGGTTTGACCGGGCAGGATATGCCTTATTATGGTTCTTGGTTTAACGTAAATGAAGCACCGGATGTATTTACTCGTTTGGCTTCCGTTCGTAAATGGGCTTTGTTATCGTTTATGGGAAGAATTAATTATACATTTAAGGATCGCTATTTGTTGACATTAACCGGTCGTTACGATGGCTCTTCCCGTCTGGCTAAAGGTAATAAATGGGATTTTTTCCCGTCCGTAGCTTTGGCCTGGCGTATGAATGACGAAACTTTCCTTAGGGATGTGGAGTGGTTATCGAACCTGAAATTGCGTTTGAGCTGGGGTAACTCAGGTAATACGGCTATTTCCGAATACGCAACTCAGGGTGCTTTAGGTAAATACGTTTATTATTTTGGAACAACCGAGCAGTCAGCAATGGGATACCTGCCGACTGAATTAGCCAATAATCTGTTAGGATGGGAGCGGACCGAAGAATATAATGTCGGTTTCGATTTCGGTTTCCTGAATAACCGGATCAGCGGTTCGGTCGACGGATATATCCGGAACACCCACGATTTGTTGATGAAGCGTAATTTGCCGGTTACCACCGGATATGAATTTACCTGGCAGAATGTAGGCAAAACTCGTAATTCGGGTATTGAAGTCGCTTTAAACACTGTACCTGTTGTAACTAAGGATTTTCGTTGGACTGTTGATTTTTCTTTCGGCTATAACAAAAACGAAATTGTCGAATTATTCAATGGTAAGGAAGACAGCCCCGGTAATAAATGGTTTATCGGTCAGCCTCTTTATGTAGAACGGCTGTATAAATATGCAGGAGTTTGGCAATACGGTGAAGAAGCAGAAGCGGCTAAATATTCCCGTGAACCGGGAGCACCTAAAGTTGAGGATGTAAATAATAATGGTAAATACGATCAGGACGACCTGTTTACGTATAATAAGATACCGAAGTGGACTGCCGGTCTTTCCACCGGGTTGTATTATAAAAACTTCGATCTGAATATTTATTTCTATACACGTCAAAAATACGGTCAGGTACTGGGGCTATTAACTGACGAAGCAGGTTCAACTCGTTACAATCATCTGAATGTTGATTTCTGGACGCCGGATAATCCAACTAATGCATGTCCGAAACCGGCAATAACCAATCCGCAGGATTTGTTGGTATCGAGTGATTATGCTTACAGGGATTTATCGTTCATTCGATTGAAAAATATCAATTTAGGCTATACATTGCCTAAAGAGATTTCCAAGAAGTTTTATAGTGAGAAGTTCAGGGTGTATTTTATGGTCGAAAATCCTTATACATGGACAAAGAGCGATTACGTCGGACTAGACCCGGAGAATTGTAACAGTTATACCGATCACCGTCCTTTAACCTCATTTATCTTCGGGGTAAATGCAAGTTTTTAATAATCTAATAGGAAATAGAATATGAAAATACTAAATAAAATACTAATAGGTTTGCTGTCCCTGTTATGTTTGTCGGCTTGCGACTTTTTAGATGAAACAGCTTATAACAAAGTGACTGTAGGTAATTTTTATACTACTAAGGAAGGAATAACCAATGGTGTGAACGGATTGTATTCCACTTTGAGAAATATGTATATCAATGAATACCTGATTTATGTATGCGAAGGCCCTTCTGATCTTTGGAATGCTTATAATGGTGGAGATCAGTGGCGAAACTGGACGATAGATGCTACTAATGGTAGTGTGAAGAGTCTTTGGTATAACTGTTATAAGTCAATCAATCAATGCAATTCGGTTATTGAAAGTCTTGAAAAAAATGAGATACCAGGATTAAATAGTGATTTGAGAATACGTTTTCAAGCTGAGGCCTTATTTATCAGGGCGCATTATTACTATCACCTGGTTCAGCAATTCGGAGATATACCTATGCCTTTGGAGCCGACTAATTCTGTTGAAACTGCAGCTTACAAAACAAGTGCGGATGAAGTATGGGAGCAGATTATTACTGATTTGACCTTTGCTGCAAAGAATTTACCGGAAATATATCAAGCTTCTGAATTTGGACACGTGACCCGATATGCAGCAATGCACCATTTGTCGAGAGTATATCTGACTTTAAATCGAAATGACAATGATTTGCGGAATGCTCTGAGTTATGCAGAACAAGTGATCAACTCTGGTAAGTATTCATTAGTTAAATCACATGCAGAATTGTGGGATATAAATAATAAAAATAATTCAGAAGTTCTTTTCTCTGTTTTATATACTCAAAATGCTGAGTTGAACGGGAATGGTAATACTGCTCATATGTATTTTTGTTCAGCTTATTCAGAAGAACATCCAGCTGTAAAACGCGTTATCGAATATGGCAGACCTTGGAGTCGCGAACGTTCAACTGATTACGCGATCAACCTGTTTGACGAATCGATTGATAAACGTTGGGAGGATTGCTTTATTTCCAGGTGGAACGTTACAGAGAATTCGGTAAAAGAAGATATCTTTAGTCCGTTTACAAAGAAGATGGAAGAGAAGGAATGGACAAAAGGTGAATTGGCTATGATTGATCCGAAGAGACCTTGGACAAGAGAACAGGTTGAAGCAGTTTGGCCTGTGTTAGTATTCCAACCGGAATATATGCGTGAACAGATTGATCCCCAAAAAGATGTCCAATCTGAGCAGAATCCGAATGCCGAGTGGCCCTCAAATACTCGTTTTACTAATTATAAGATGTATGCTTATCTGGTGAAACATTTGGATCCCCAGCGTCCGGAAGTGAATTGGACAGCTGGTTCACGGAACGTCTTTGTCTTTCGTCTGGCCGATACTTATTTGCTGGCAGCAGAAGCAGCTTTTTTATCTGGCAATATACAAAAAGCTGCTGCATATATGAATGAAATACGTCATCGTGCTGCTATCCCCGGATATGAAGCGGATATGGAAGTGAAGCCATCTGAAATAACGATCGATTTTATTTTGGATGAGAGAGCTCGTGAGTTGATGGGAGAAATGCATCGTTGGTATGATTTGAAACGAACAGGTAAATTGGTTGAACGCATGAATGATCCGAATATAAGTCCTGCAACAGCTGGCAAATTTAAGGATTATCATGTTTTGAGGCCGATACCTCGTGATCAACTCACTAATGTCTCGAATCCGACAGAGTTTACACAGAACCCTGGTTATGGTAATTGATTATTCATTTAAAGAACAATATAAATGATCATGCGTATAATATTATTTCTTGTACTGTTTCTGCCGCTTATCGGTCAAGCTCAGCACCCCCGTATGATGTATGGTGATACGTCTCGTATTGGAGTCCCTTATTCAAAGGATCCACATGTTGTGAATTTTAATGGCAGGTATTTGATGTATTTCTCGATACCTCCAAAGCAAGGTGTATCAGGTTCTGGTTGGAATATCGGTATCGCAGATAGTAAAGATTTGAAAAACTGGACAAAAGTGGGTGAGATAATACCTACTCCAGGTGCTGATTATGAGAGGAAAGGACTTTGCGCCCCCGGTGCCTTGGTGCGTGACGGGAAGGTACATCTGTTCTACCAGACCTATGGAAATGGTAAAAAAGATGCCATTTGCCATGCTGTATCGACTGATGGTATTCATTTCGACCGTAATCCGACCAATCCGATTTTTCGTCCGACGGGTGGCTGGAACTGTGGACGGGCTATCGATGCAGAGGTCTGTGAGTTCAATGGAAAGTATTTCCTTTATTTTGCGACCCGTGATAAAGATTTCAAAATTCAGATGCAAGGTGTGGCAACAGCTCCTCTGGATACCGATTTTAACAGGGAAGACTGGACGCAGGCTTGTGACAAGTCGATCCTTTATCCTGAATATCCTTGGGAAGGGGAGTGTATTGAAGCTGCTTCAATTGCGAAGAAAGATAATAAACTTTATATGTTTTATGCCGGTGCTTACAATAATGCACCTCAGCAGATTGGTGTTGCAGTCAGTGAAGACGGTATAAACTGGAAACGTTTATCGGAAGAACCTTTCTTACGGAACGGGAAACCGGAAGAATGGAATTCGAGCGAATCAGGGCATCCACATATCTTTACAGATCTCGACGGACGTACTTATCTGTTTTATCAGGGTAATAACGATCATGGAAAAACCTGGTATCTCTCTAATGTCGAAGTGTTCTGGAAAGATGGGAAACCGTATATGAAAGAGTAGAAAAGTGAATCGATCTTATCGACACTTTTCTTAAACAGTAAAAAACCTCGTCACTTTCTAGTGCGGGGTTTTTTTATGCTACATTTGTCTAATATATTGACATGACTGTCTAATAATTAGACAATAGCAATAGGGATGTGTATTCGTATTTTTCTTATATTCAATTGTTTACTTGTTTGGCACGTTATTTGGAGACTATACAAAGAATAACGTAGTATTTATAAAGTAGAACTAAAAACAAATAATAGTATGATCAAGATTGAAGGTTTAAGTAAGCATTTCCGTACAGAAGAAGTGGAAACAATTGCATTGAATAGTATATCGATGGAGGTGAAGGATGGCGAGTTTGTTGCTATTATGGGACCTTCCGGTTGCGGTAAATCTACCTTGTTGAATATCCTGGGACTATTGGATAATCCCACTTCGGGAGATTATTATCTGATCGATAAAGAAGTAGGGCACCTGAAAGAAAAAGAACGTACACAGGTTCGTAAAGGTAATATCGGCTTTGTATTCCAGAGTTTTAACCTGATCGACGAACTGAATGTTTACGAAAATGTAGAGTTGCCTTTAACTTATCTGAAAGTAAAAGCATCCGAACGTAAACAGATGGTGAACGATATCCTGAAACGTATGAACATCAGCCATCGTGCCGCCCACTTCCCCCAGCAGCTTTCCGGAGGTCAGCAACAGCGTGTGGCGATAGCCCGTGCCGTAGTTTCCAATCCGAAGATCATCCTTGCCGATGAGCCGACAGGTAACCTGGATTCAAAGAACGGTGCTGAAGTAATGCAGCTATTAACGGAACTGAACAAAGAAGGAACGACCATCATTATGGTGACCCACTCCAAGCATGATGCCAGTTTTGCCCATCGTGTAATCAATCTGTTCGACGGTAGCATCGTATCCTCAGTGAGCGAATTTATTTAAGTGTTTTTTTCTCTCGCCTAAAAAGAACTATAAAACCATTTAGGGTATGAGTAATATATTGAATTTTAAATCTTTTCTCAAGTTCTTGAGTAAAAATAAAGCATATACCGCGATCGATGTTTTTGGATTATCGATATCATTGATGTTCGTAATCCTGATCACTGTATATACGGTACAAGAGCTTGCCACCGATAAATTCCATGAAAAGGGAGATCGCATTTATGTTATAGGAAATGAGAATGGGCCGATGACGGCCGTACCTGTACCTTATCGGTTACAGGATCGTTATCCCGAGATAGAGAAAGTTTGTCCTGTTATTGCACGTAATTTTGAAAACTCCCAGGTTTTCTATGGAGATAAGAAACTGAAAGCTTCTTTGATGTGCGTCGATTCTACTTTTTTTGATTTCTTTTCTTTCAAGTTACTGGACGGAGATCGTAACCTGGCATTGCAGGATCGCTATAATGCTGTTGTCTCCCAAACATTTGCTAATAAGATGTTCGGGCAAGATGACCCGATGGGGAAAAGTATCCGTATCAGCGACTCCACCTCTGTGATCGTCACAGGTGTGATAGAGGATATACGTAAGTCGGTGCTGCCTTCCAGCGATATACTGATCCGTATAGAACGTGCCGGAGAATTTAATGGGGGATTGACAAAAACGACCGATAACAATGCCGGTGCCACTGTTGGTTTTCTGATGATGCATGAAGGTGCAGACCTGAGAGATAAGATTGACGATATTCATACTTATTTTAAGGGGTCTTTCTGGCCTTATAATATAGATGTATGGAAAGAGGTGACGATAACACCGTTGAACGATTTATATTTTACTTCTTTCCAGTGGAGTACTTTGCAACAAGGCGACCGTAATTTCGTACTTGTACTTATGTCTGTCGGTATCCTGATCCTGATCTTTGCCATATTCAATTATATCAACCTGACGGTTGCACAGGCCGGGCAACGGGCGAAGGAAATGGCTACCCGCCGTCTGCTTGGTTCGACACGCGGAGAGCTGTTTCTGCGTCTGATGCTGGAATCACTGTTTCTCACCCTGTTATCGTTCGGGTTTGGCCTGTTATTGGCTATGGCGGCGGTTCCTTATGCCGATGGTTTGTTGAACACGCATCTGTACCTGACAGATCTTTGTACACCGGGATGGATCGGGGTTGCGGCCGGAGTTATTTTATTGATAGGCTTTCTTGCCGGATTATTACCTGCTGTGCTTATCTCATCGTCGAAACCGATTGAGGTGGTACGCGGTACGTTCCGTCGGCAGACCAAGATGGTGTTCAGTAAGTGTTTTATCACCTTCCAGAATATAATAACGATTGCTACGCTTGCGGCTGCCCTGGTAATGGGACTTCAGATCTATCATATGATAAAAGCTCCTCTGGGGTATAATACAAAGAATATTCTGGTGGCTGAAAATCAGTTCCGCTCGGACAGTGAACGGACAATCGCGGTGGACAAACTGCGTCAGCTGACCTGTGTTAAGTCTATCGGGTTCAGTAACGGGACTCCTTTCAGCGGAACAAATAACCTGACGGGAGTATATGAAGGTAAATCGCTCAGTTTCCAGCAGATGGTTCTCGATAGTGCTGCGTTTAAGATGTTGGGGCTTGAAATTAAACATGATAACCAGGTTGCTTCTACAAATCATTGGAGTTGGTACCTCTCTGAACGAGCCTTCCGGGATATGGAAATACCGGAAGATGCTAAATCGTTTAATCTTAAGAATAATGATCCGGCTCCGATTTTGGGTGTATTGAAAGATTTCCATTTACGTCGTATCACCGACGAAAGTTCTCCGATTATGCTGCGTTTTAAAGATTTTAATGAACCGAACAGCTGGCCCTGGAATATTCTGGTGGAAGTGGAAGGTAATACTTATAAGGCTTACAACGAAGTATGTGGAGTGATCGAGGATGTAACGAAGGTGGAGTTTGAAGGTAAATATCTGGATGACGAGATTCAGGAATCGTTCGATTCGCAGATACGTCTTGTTAAGATCGTTTCGATATTTGCAGGTATTGCCATCTTGATCTCTTTGTTGGGATTGTTGGCTATGTCTACCTATTTTATTCAGCAACGTTCGCAGGAAGTGGCTGTCCGCAAAGTGTTCGGGTCTGATAATAAGGCGATCCTGGTGCGGTTGGTCAGCACATTCCTGAATTATGTAGTGATTGCCTTCTTCATAGCTACGCCGATTATATGGTATGTGATGAGGCTATGGTTGTCGGATTATTCGTACAGGATCAGTTTGAATCCGCTTATCTTTATCGCATCCGGAGCTTTCTGCCTGTTGATCTCTTTTGCCGCTGTGTTTGTTCAGAGTTATTATGCGGCGAATGCGAATCCGGTGGATAGTATAGCTAATAAATAGCCCTCTCATAGAAGTATTCATTTTTACGTTTCACCTTTCACAGCCTTCAAATGACTGTGTATCATAAAGTTGTTGTGAAACGTGCTTTTCTTGTAGAAAAAGCCCTGCGGTTTTCATCCGGAAACCGTAAGGCTTTTTTCAACTAGCAGCCGTCCTTTTTTGAAATAGATGCCTACCTGTTTTTTATGGCTGCCTATCCGCTTTTTTATGACTGCCGGTCCGTTGAGGGACAGAGCTGTATCGCTGGAAAAAGATAGGTCTTTTGCGTTTAAAAGTCCGGTCTTTTGAATACAAAAGTTCTGACTTAACATTTCAAAAGACCGGACTTTTTTGACAATGTATTGTAGGATTTTGATAATAATTTGTCAACCGAATCCAGGATTATTATGAATGGCTACCCTTCACCATATAAAGTTGATATACAGTAGGATGAACGCAGTGAAAGGTGAAACGTCATGTTATCGATCTATCTCAGGTGCTGATATTTCATCGTTTTGAAGTCCAAACGATGTAAAAAAACTAGACAGGAGTGTCAAATAATTTGACAGGTCTTGAATTTTAACATAAGTCTATTTTGTTGATAATTAAGCTGTTGCTATTTTGGCACGTATTTTGGATATGGGGATGGTATGAAATGGTAAATAAAAAACATAAGCATAGATGAAAACAATATTACGAAATTTTATAAACACATTATGCCGTTTCAAAATGGCGTCTTTTCTGAATGTGGTAGGGTTAACTGTTGCTTTGACTGCTTTTCTGGTGATTATGATGCAGGTTCAATATGAACAGACTTTCGACCGGTGTTATCCGACTGCATCTCGTATTTGCCGGGTAGATATGAATCGTGGTGAAGGAGATATTTATGCATCGGTGATCCCTCAGGCGTTGGCGAATGCTGCTTTTACTTCATCACCGCATATTGAAGGTTATACCTTGCTGAATTCTTTTGGCTATAAAACTTATGTGATCGTAGGGGAGGGAAATGATGAAAGAGGTTTTAAAGAACTGTTTATTCCTTGTTATTCGGATTTCCCAAAAGTATTCGAACCAACTTTAGTTGAAGGTGTTGCAACCTGTCTGGAAGATCCGGAAAAGGTTATGATACCCGAAAGTATGGCTAAGCGAATGTTTGGGGAGGAATTAGCTATAGGCAAAAGTATTCGTTCGAAAGATAATGTATCCTATGTAGATGAAATGAATTTTACTGTCGGGGCAGTTTATAAAGATTTTCCGGAGAACTCGCAGATGGAAAACGGAATTTATGTCCGTATGAATGATTACTACGAAGATGACTGGCTCTCTCAGAATTTTATGGGATACTTATTGCTTGATTCGCCTGAATCTCGCCAGGTGGTAGAGGATAACTTCAATAGCACATTCGATTTTGCTAAATATAATGTTAATAAGGCAACCCGCTTGCAGTTGATACCCATTACTGACATTTATTATATGCCCGGTCAGTTGGATGATTTTATTAAAACGGGAAATATAGGTACGATACGGTTATTGGTATTGATCGCTTTGCTGATCATCATTATAGCCGGTATCAATTTTATGAACTTTAGTACATCATTGGCTCCAATACGGATAAAAAGCATTAATACACAAAAAGTATTGGGTAGTTCGACAGCAAGCCTGCGAGCAAATTTGGTTGCTGAGGCGGTATCTATTTGTGTATTTGCTTGCCTGTTGGCTTTTTTTCTCACCTGGGTATTGAACAGGACGGGAGTTTTGTCATTTGTCGAAGCAGATACGAATCTGTTGCATTATATGCCTTTGTTGTTTATGATGTTGGGTGTTTCTGTTTTATTGGGGGGGGTGGCTGGTTTGTATCCAGCATGGTATATGACTTCTTTCCAGCCGGCATTGGTATTGAAGGGAAGTTTCGGCCTTTCTGTTTCAGGACGGAAGTTGCGTACAGCCCTGATTGGTTTTCAATATGTTGTTTCCATCGGTTTGATCATCGGTTCTTCCTTCATACAGATACAAAATAATTATATGCGTTCTTACAATCTGGGATTCGATAAAGACCAGATTGCAATGGTAACATTGAGCCTGGATATAGTCAAAAAATCCAGCGATCAGTTGATAAATAGGCTTAAAGAATATCCCGGTATCGAGGATGTTGGTTTTGCCAATACCGTGGTCGGAGCTTCAGATGTTTATTCGGCCAATGATTTCTATTACAATCATCAACGTTTTAATTCTGAAATTATCGATGTCTCATGGAACTTCCTGAGTATAATGGGGATTCCCGTTATTAACGGACGTGACTTTAGCCGTTCGGATGCACAAAAAGATTCTGCTTATGCTTGTATCTTCACCAAACGAGTGCTGGATATTGTTCCTGATATGGAGCCGGGTCATTCGCTGGAAAAAAGTTGGATGGGTACAGGTAATGTAGTCGGCTTCATCGATAATATAAAGGTTTCTTCTCTTCGTTCGGTAAACAGACCGTTACTATTTAGGCTTAGTGCAAGATATTCTATGTTGCCTGTTTCATATATACGAATGAAAGTCGGAACAAATGTAGAAGAGGCGGTCGACCATATTCACCGGGTAATTGCCGATATTGATCCTGCTTATCCTTTTGAGGTTAAGTTTTACGACACGGTATTCAATGACCTCTATCATAAAGAACAATATCTGAAAAAGATGATAACCTTGTTCAGCTTACTGGCTATTATTTTGTCGATTGTGGGTGTATTCGGGTTGGTAGTTTTTGATACACAGTATAGACGTAAAGAGATCGGTGTACGTAAAGTGTTCGGTGCAACGGTACAGGAGATATTGAATATGTTTAATAAAGTTTACCTGAAAGTTGTCTGTATCTGTTTCGTCATAGCCATTCCGTTTGCTTATTACGGAGTGCATAAATGGCTGGAAAACTTTTCCGACAAGACA
>OGZX01000610.1_pt1 | contig 41782 bp, 28 predicted proteins | sample 1576881 | NCBI WGS metagenome assembly OGZX01 (sample SAMEA3541542, study PRJEB24748) | human gut metagenome | biome: human gut; feature: human-associated habitat; material: faeces | place: China | collected 2012 | reverse complement strand
CCTAATCATTGTAAATCAATTTAGGATAAGGTTGCGGGGCAAGCCCGCAATGACACGCTAAAGCGTTAGAACTTACTTTTGACACACACTCTTATTAGATATCGACCTCTATTTATACGACGATATATTAAGCAACTTCTTCATCTCGCCCACCTGTACTTTGGCAGTGAACAGGTCTTGCAAGTCCTTTGTCGAGAGAGAATAGGACGGGGCAAAGGCCGGCGATGCCATATATTCCAGGATGCTGCGATAGAACTGACGGGCCTCCGGCTTATCCTGCACGGCTTTGAGATCGGACATGCAGACCAGCAGTTTGCCTTCGCCGACCTTGAACTCGAACAACAGACCTAATTTGTGGTTGCGTTCTATGTTGTCGATCACCTGGACAATCGGACGATAGTCTTCGGAGAGGCGGTCCAGAATCATCGGATAGCTCTGCTTGATAATCGGGAACCACTGCCAATTGGTATGGAACTCGGTCGGGAAGTCGGCCAACGCCGGATGATCCGGGTCAGTCAGGATGCCCAACGTTCCGGGAGAAACCGGGCGGTTCAGGTTTTCACAGACACTCCGGAACATGCGGTAATTCCAGTAATCCGTCTGGAAAAGGCCGCCGACCGTCTGGTCTTTATGCTTGTCTTTCGAAGGGAACCAAAGCACTTTGCCTCCTTCTGTCAGGTACTTCAACTGAGCGTTCAGATCGTCGGTCACACGAATGTCCTCAGCCGGTTGCGCTTCGTTATGAGCCGGATAAATCCACAGGGAGTAACTGTTCCGGTAAGGAGTTCCGTCTATCGATAAAGTAAGATTGACCTTTTCAGCTTTCCGGATGGAAGAAATCGCGGGTTTCAACGATCCGGCTTTTGCCAACTCACCCTGTTTGACTTGCAAAGGAAGGACGCCCTCATCGAGCACCTGCTGTTTGCTGTCGGTCAGGGTCCAAGAGAGTTGCTTACCGCTCAGGTCATTCTCCGAATAGTTGGCGATCTCCACATCGCCCGTCAATGTTTCGTCGTTCGTCCAGCAGAACTTTTCGGTGCAGAACAGCGGAACCACTTCCGAACAGAACTGCCGCCATTCTTCGGGGGTAATCAGCCCTTTACTCTCCATAAAGGCATCCAATATGCCGACGTAGGCAGAGCCTTGCCCCGGATAATCCTGCAAGTCGAGCAACTGGAAGCCGCCCCACTCCGGCGTACGGAGGTTCATTTCGATATCTGCCCGGTAAAGCAACGCCGACCATTTGCCGGAAGCCATCATAAAGTCGTGCGCCTGGCTGAGCATTCCGGCTTCTTCGAGACGTTTCTTAAAGACCTCGAAGTTGCGGGGTTTCAGCACGCCGGTGTATTTCTTTATCTCGTCGTAGTTCGGATAGACCTGGAACTGCCCTGTCTCGTGGCTGATAATCGGAATATCGCACAAAGCCGTGGCCGACGAGAAATTCATCTCCGAGTTCGGATATGTATGGTTCAGATAACCGCCATCGTAGGCATCGGCAAAGGAGAAAGAGGCGCGGGCATGCGTATTGAACTGCCCTTTTTCTTCCCGTCCGACACGGCAGGTGGTGAAATAGTCTTCATCCTCCTGTTTGCCCTTGAAGCCGAGGTAATTGTTCGATCCGGATGCATAGATATGGCGGTTGTCCTCGCGCTTGAAGGTTTTTATCAGCATGGCAAGCCCTTCTTCGCCCGACATTTCATTGCCTAACGCGAACATGACGAAAGAGGCATGGTTACTGTATGCCTGATGCAGGTTCCGCCCCTCTTTCAGTAGGTAGTCGCACAGTTCCTTATCCTTACTATCTATATTCCCCCAGACAGGGAGTTCCGGTTGCAGGTAAACGCCTTCGATGTCGGCAGCCTCGAAGCAGGCTTCGGGCGGACACCAGGAATGGAAACGGTAATGATTGATGCCATACTGCTTGGCCACCTGGAAATAATGGCGCCAGGTTTCCACATCCATTGCCGTATGGGCAATCAGCGGGAAGACACAGGCATCGTGCTTTCCGCGCAGGAAGGTCACCTTGTCATTTATCGTAAACTGCCGGCCTTTCACCCTGAAATCGCGCAAGCCGAAAGTGACCTGCTTCGTATCGGTGTATTGGCCTGCACTTAGCGAGACCGACAGGCGGTAGAGAGCCGGCGTGAACTCGCTCCATACCAGGGCACGGTCGCCTAAGGAAAGTTCGAAATCCTGTTCCGGTTTCGTCCAATCCACTTCGACAGTCTGGACGGGTGTCTTATGTTGTTTGTCCGTGTTCCAGGCTTCGGCATAGAAAGACAAGGTTCCTTTTCCGGCACCTTTGTCGGGATTGCGAAGGGTTACTTTCGCCGTCACAGACTTTTTCGCCACGTCGGGATAAAGCTGTATGTCTTCTATCCCGCACAGAGGGGCGCTTTCGAGGTAGAAGTCGCCGATAATCCCGTTCCAGTTGGTCTGCGTGGAACCGGAATAGGCGTGCGAGGAACCGTAGACTTTCTCCGGGACGGCCCGCTTCCCGTTGTCGACCGCAATAGCGATCGTATGGGTGCCGGGCGAGAGGAAGGCCGAAAGGTCATATTGCTGGGCGGTGGAGATATCGTCGTTCGTCCCTACCTCTTTTCCGTCGATCCAGAGGGTCGTGGGTTTCGTCCGTTCCATTATCAGGCGGACGGAAGTTCCGGCCCAGCTTTCGGGAATATCGACAGTCTTCGTGTACAACGCCTTTCCTTCAAAGATATATTCACGGGACAGGGCGGTTGTCTGGGTCATATCCGTATTGTAGGTTCCCTTTTTCCCCCTGTCGGTCGTACCGGGAAGGAGAAGGGAGTCGGTACAGGACATTGCCAGCAAGTCCGGCGTAATACCGGTCCCGGCAGTATCGAGTTGCAAACCCCAGTTGCCTGCCAGACAAAGCCGGTCACGCGTATCCGCCGGCAGTTGTTTCGAGCAGGCCGTACACAGGCCGGCTATCAGGAACACGGCAGTCAGTTTAGTTGTAATTTTCATGATATATAAATGTATTATTTCATTCGTACTTCGGCAGTCACAGCTTTTCCCGGCGGACAGACGATGTCGACAAAGCTATACTGATTGCCGGAAACATCGGTCGTGTGCTCCGCCTGCATATCGTTAATCGCCGGTGCATTGCCGGGGAACATCGCCCTCCAGGTCAGTTCCTTGCCGGACTTGTTCATAAAGACACTCTTGCTGTCCGACTGGTGCAAGATAGATATTTTCCCGGAGAATACGGGAATATTTTCAACTGAAATCCAACGGGTGGCAGCCGTAAAACGAGGAAGTGTCGTAACCGTGCGGGTAGTCGCATCCGCTTCGACCCCGGCAAGACCGCAGACGATCCCTTCGATCACGCCGCTGGCGACCTCCGGATAATCCCGGCGCTCGTTCGCGAACAATTCGTTCAGATAACGATACCCCGCCTCACTGCGTCCGTTCCGGTAGAAAAGGGCCGGGTAATAGGACATGCTTTCCACATTCGTTTCCTTCTCGGCCATAAGGGAAAGCAGGCGGTTCACCCGTTCCGGCCGATCGATAATGCCGAACCAGAGGGGGAAGACATTGCATCCGCCTTCCTTCAGGTTTTCGCCTTCTAACTTATAGGCATAATAATTCTGTGTCTCTTCGTTCCACCAGCCCTGATTGTACAACCGGGCATACTCTTCCGCTTTTGCGGCATATTGCCGGGCGGCATCGGTGTTTCCTCTCAGTTGCTGAATCTGTGCATAGGATTTCAGCCCCCGATAAATGGTTGCGATCAAATCGCCGGTCACCGTCAGCCCGCGGACCGATTCTTCATACGAAGGAAGTCCCCGGAAAGATTTAAACTTCGGGTCGACACGCGAGTCGTCTTCATGCATGACTCCCGGACGCTGCATGATCTTGTCCGCCTGCAACTGCCACCTGTCCACATATTCATTTGCCGACAGGCGGAAAAACGCTTCAAAGCGGGGATCATCGATATACATTTCATTCCCTGTCCAGAGATACAGCCGGTAGCAGGCGTTCAGGACATCGAAGTTGGCATTCAGGTTATACCAGAAATCCTGGTCGGAAACATAGTCCGCTTTAGCCGGGAGGTTATTCTTGTCTATTTCCCAATATGAGCAATAGTCTTTCGACTCAGAAATATTCTCGACAAACCGGCCCATCATATTGGCATTCTGCCTGCCGTGCCCGTTCAGCTCCTCGCCAATGCATTGATGAGACACATCCCGCATACAGAAAGCCTCGCGGTTGGGCAAAGCCGCCTCATACCAGGGACCGACGGGATCGGAATCACTGCCGACATACCGGTTGGAACTTCCGACAGCCCAATCGAAGATATTTACCAATGTCGTATCGTCGGAGGTCACGCAAAACGTACTGCGGGCAGCATCCGTGATGTCAGGGAACTCCTGTCCGTCCTGGCTGCAAGCACAGCCGAAAGCCAGGATTACAGATAAATAGGATAATTTCATTCTTCCACATTTAGTTACGTTACTACAAAAAGAGCGCATCAGAATATCTTCAGATAGTCCTGATGCGCTCGCTCTCTATGATTCAGAACCGCCGACTATTTCCAACCGTCATTCTGCTGAATGAGATCCGGGTTCAAGTCTATCTCGGCTTGTGGTATCGGCCACCAGAAATCTCTTGCGGTATAGGCATCCCGTTCTGCCGGAATCAGGACCGTATGTTTAGGTGTGCCGCTTGAGAAATCGCGGTATTCAACACCTTCGATCGGCTTGTTCATTACATCCAGCAGGATATTCCAACGACGGATATCGGCGAAACGAAGGCCTTCCTGTGCCAGTTCGACACGTCTTTCGTTGCGGATCAGGTCTAACAGATTGCCGTTATAGCGTTCGGCAACCATCTTGTCGATATCGTTGGTGTTGCCTGCTCTGTCGCGTACCACTTTGACCATCGCTTTTGCTTCGTCCGCGCTGCCGCCGGTTTCAACCAGGGCTTCGGCTCTCAACAGATAGGCCTCTGCATAACGGAAGATAATAAACGAATTGTAGGTCGTCCAGGTTTCAGGTTCCTGATAGTATTTTTTCCAGGCAAGTCCGGTCGGAGTCTTGTTCCATTCACCGCCACCGCCTTCAGCCAATACATCGCCGACACTGACCTCTTTATCTTGCAAAGCACCGTAATCCTTGCTGGGGTCAAAATAAGTCTTGCCGTCTTTTTCAACCACATTATTCGGGATCGTATTGAAGTACTTGCCACGCAATTCCATTCCCGGAGCATAGATCGTCTCATAGAAACGGGGATCCTTGTTCAGATAAGGCCGTGCCTCGTTTCTCTCTCCTACATATTCGAAAGCATCTGCCAGCGCTTTCACCGGAGTCGTTACGCAGTAACCGCCGATAGACTGATTATACCAGTCTCCCCAGCCGTTGGTCGCATCTAATGAATAGCGTCTCACCAGGATCACTTCATCCAGGTCTTCGCAACCGGTCACAAACAGCTTATCGAAATCAGCTAACTGCGGAGCGGAAGCCACCAACTCAGAAGTTTCGGCCAGCGTAATCTGGAAATAAGACTTATCCTTCAGGTAACCGGCTGCAATAGCTGCTGCGCGTGCACGAAGCAGACGGGCTGCCGGCTTTCCGATTTTCGATTTATTATCAGGCTTATCCGGCAGGGCGGCAATCGCTTTATCCAGATCATCCAAGATGAAGTCGAACACCTTTTTCGGGTCCTGTATCTGTTCCACCGTTTTACTTTCTGCTACTGTTGCAGGATTCTCCGTGTAGAACATGATATGTCCGAAGATAGAAACCAGATCCAGATAGAAGTAAGCACGCAAGGTGCGGGCTTCTCCCAACACTTTATTGCGGTTCGCATCGCTCTCGCCGCCGGGCCATTCATATTTGTCGATGTTATTGATTACATTGTTGGCACGCTGAACAGACACATAACCGTTATTCCATTTATCACTGGGGAAAGAGGATGCGGTATTCCCGATACCACGCCCGATGTCGTAGCCTCTGTTCCAGCTGTGCGTAACCAGACCATTATCTGTCACGCCATCCATCCACAAGTCGTAGTTGTTCACATTCAACCTCTCATACAGAGCAGTCAATGCTTTTTCATAATCCTCGGCAGATTTGAAATAACCGTCTGCCGTGATAATACCTTCCGGATCAAGATCTATATTGCTGTTACAACCGCCAACCATACAAAGAGCAAAAGCCAATGCTCCATATAGCAACGATTTCTTATATATTTTCATAATGCTCTATTTATTAGTTAGATTAAAAGATAATGTTTACTCCGAAATTAACGATTCTCAACGGTGGGAAATCATTAATTCTATCGCTCTTTCCTTCCGGATCCAATCCCTGATACAGGCTACTGAATGTCAGCAAGTTTGAACCTGAAACATACAATCTCAATTTCGTAATTCTCAGGTTATCCGTGATACTCTTAGGGAATGTATAACCCAACTGGGCGTTCTTCAGACGAAGATAGTTCGCCTTCTTCAGGAAGAAGGAGTTATAGGTCGAAGCATTCCGGTTATTGGCAGCTTCCAGACGAGGCATTTCTGCATTTCCATTCTGGTTTTCTTCCGTCCATCTGTCGCGGAAATGTATACCGGTGAAGGCTTCGTAGCTCGGTCCTTCAATCCATTCGCCATACATCATACGGTTTGCGCCACTCGATCCCTGGAACAACAGGGTCAGGTCAAACCCTTTATATTCGCCACTGATATTCCAGCCGAAAGTAAACTTCGGAATGTTAGGATTAAAGATCTGGCGGTCATCCGGGTCGATCGTTCCGTCGCCATTCGTATCTACCAGTTTCACATCACCGGCATGGAGGTCCGACATACCACGCGGGTCCGATTTATATTTGGCCTTGTATTCAGCCAGCTCCTGTTCGTTGGCGATCAGACCGTCTGCCTGATAAATATAGAAGGCATTCAGAGGAGAATCGATTGTCTGGATATTATAGCCACTGATGTTCTTATCGTCACCGCCACGGTCTACCCACTTATTATTATTGTAAGCCAGGTTGAAAGAGGTATTGAACGTAAAATCACCAAATGTTTTGCGGAAACCGACCATCGCTTCTATACCGGAGTTGCGAACAACACCGGCATTCTGTTCGGGTGCGTCCAGTCCGATGAACTTAGGAATACCCAAAGCCAGCAAGATGTCTTTCGTTTCTTTCGAATACCAGTCCAGTTCACCATAAATCATATTGTTCAGGAAGCCGAAATCCAAACCGACATTCGTCTGTTCCACCGTTTCCCAGGTTACATCCGGATTCGCCATCTTTTTCTGATAGACAGCAGAGACCAGACTGCCGTTCATGACGACATTCGAGGTATTATATTGAGGCAAGTACATGAAAGCGTCGATACGTTCGTTACCGGTCTGTCCCCAGGAAGCTCTCAGTTTCAGGTTATCCACAAAAGTCAGGTTCTTCATGAATCCTTCTTCAGAGATACGCCATGCAGCAGAGAAAGACGGGAAAACACCCCATTTATTACCTTTGGCAAAGCGGGAAGAACCGTCGGTACGGATATTCGCTTCAAACAGATATCTATCCTTAAAGCCGTAATTCACACGACCGAAGAAAGAGTTGATGCCCCATTTTGTCGGTTTGCCTTCTGCAAACTGGCTGCCGGCGGAACCTAAAGAGACATCGGGCAGTGCATCCGAAATCAGGTCTTTGCGCTGGGCCATCGAATAGTAGTTGCGATAAGAGATCTGCTCCATACCATAGAGTAAAGCCAGATCGTGATCGTCACCGAAACGTTTCTTGTAGTTAGCCAGGAAACGCAAAGTCATCTGATAGCTGTCATTACGTTCGTCCTTGACACTGTTCGGGTTATTACGCTGGGTAACCAGTTCACCTGCATCATTAAAATATTTATGGTTCTTATAGTGGATCTTTCTTCTGTCCCATGAGCCGTTCAAAGAAGCCATACCTGTAAATACCAAATCTTTAATCGGTTCGAAGTCGGCTTTTACCTGTCCGTAGACGATATCTTTGTTATAGCGGTCTTCACCGACAACGTCCATATCCATAAGGGAAATGGCATTTCTGTTCTGCTTATCCAAGCGATAATCACCGTTTTCATATCTGACCGGCGACGTTGGTTGCATACTCCATACGTCATACTGCACACTACCCAAAGATTCCGGCCACAGGCGGTCGATATGCCGGTACGTCACGTCACTGCTCACCTTTAACATCTTACCGATATTCAAGTCCGTATTGACCCGGTAGCTGTAGCGTTGGTACTCCGTATTCTTAATCAAACCCGGCTGATCCAGGTAGTCGAAAGAGACCAGATAACGTCCTACTTCACTACCACCTGTCAGATTCAATGTATGCTGTGTGATGTAATTGGGCTTATACACTTCATCTCCCCAATTAATATAAGAATGGTTATAAGGATCATCTCCTCTTTCCGTTGCGAGAATATCTTCTTCCGAATATTTGATCGAACCTCCGGAGTTGACAAGAGCTTCATTCGCCATCGTCATATATTCACGTGCAGAAACCTGTTTAGCTTTGACGGCTCTGTCCTGGAATCCGATCGTACCGTCATACGATAATCTTACTTTACCTTCTTTACCGCGTTTGGTCGTAACCAGGATTACACCGTGGGCAGCACGGGAACCGTAGATAGAAGCGGAAGCGGCATCCTTCAATACAGATATATTTTCGATCTCAGAGGAAGGAATCTGGCTCAGCGACATTTCGATACCATCGACTAAAACCAACGGCTTGGCATTACCGGTCGTACCGACACCGCGCAGATAGATTTCAGGATCATCGCTACCCGGAGCACCGCCACGGTCGACGATCGTGATACCCGGACTTAATCCCTGCAATGCCTTTGTTGCATTGACCACTGTCATTTTATTCAGGTCTTCGCCTTCCAGTTTTGAAACGGCGCCGGTAGTAGTCACCTTACGCTGGATGCCGTAACCGACAACCACCACTTCACTCAGGGCTTGCGTATCTTCCACCAGCTTAATAGCCAATGTGGACTGGTTACCCACTTTTATTTCCTGCGTGTTATAACCGATATAAGAAACCTGGACTATCGCTCCCGGAGCAATCTCTAACGAGAACTTACCATCCATATCGGTGATAATACCATTCGTAGTACCCTTCTCGATTACATTGGCCCCGATAATCGGTTCGCCCATATCGTCCGTGACAACACCTGTAATCGTTTTTTTCTGCTGGGCAACATCAAGAACAGAAGCCTCTTTCGCCTTATAACTGGACAGTACAATGTAGGAACCTTTCTGGGAATAAGTCAATCCCAGTTGGGAAGACATGTTGTCCAGTACATCCTTTATAGATGTACTAACCATATTCATGGAAATCTTCTTATTCACATTGACGCCTGCATCGTAAATAAAAAGGTATTCCGTCTGCTTTTCAATAGTATTCAAATAATCTTTCACTGAAAGATTATCACCCTGCAGGGTGATCTTTTGCGATATCGCATTCTCTGCATGCATGCAGAAAATGGCGGCAAATAATAACATATAGGTTATTCTCATAATCCTAAATAAATGTTTATGTCGTGGTTTTAATATAGGACAAAACCCCGACAAAGGTATTTTATTCATAACTTTGTGATATTAAAGATTAATACTTGTTTTAAGACACGTGTTAGTTGGAAGGCGGTGAATCTCGCACATTCATCGCCTTTTTCATGTTGTTTTCTCTCTATCTCATAGGCTATCTCCTGTTTTTTTATTTAAGGTTACACATTTACTTTATATAGATAATCGTATTATCGTCATTCCGGGAAAAAGTGAAACGCGTACTGCGCTGCAACACCTGCAAAATGAAATCCACACCATCCGAGACACGACATTTCCCACTGCATTTATAGTCATCCAACCTTTTGTTTTGAACGACTATATGGATATCATATATCTTTTCAAACCGTTTCATCAGGTCGGCAAAACGAATGTCTTCAAAGCAAATCAGTCCCTCTTTCCAACGATAGTTATCCAGACTCAGGATTGAATCGACAATCATCTCATTATTCTTAAAGACGGCCTTCTGCATCGGAGAAAGCAGGATTTTCGCTCCCGGTTTCATTTTATTCGTCAATTCGATAGAGCCTTCTAATAAAGCGGCGGAAAATTCGCAATCCACCTCTTCGGCCTGGACATTGAACTTCGTTCCCAACACCTTTACATCGCAACTCTTCGTCTGTACGATAAAAGGATGCCTGGCATCTTTGGACACATCGAAATAGGCTTCTCCCTTCAGCGAGACGTTACGGGCATCCTGCGTAAAAGAAGCCGGATAGGTCATCTCGCTACAAGCATTCAACCAGACATTCGTACCGTCGGACAACGTGATATTCGCACGCTGGCCTGGAGGGACGACAATCTTGTTCAGAGCTACCAAAGGAGCCGGTTTCATCACCGTATTATATATGTACAGAGAAGAAACAACCAATATGGAAATTGCAGCAGCAATCTTCAACGATTCTCCGATGACAGGCGGCAGGCCGAAACGGCGGACAGACTGAGGCTTCTTGCTGTTTTTTATATTACGCAGCAACAAGACGTCAAAATATTTCCGTTCCCTTATCAGCTCTTCCCGGTTTTTCTCGGAAGCATCCACCCAGTTGCAAACAGCCTCTTCCTCTTCAAAAGAGGCTGTTCCTGCAAAAAAACGTTGTAAAACTTTTCTGTCCATATATTATATAAGCACCTCAGCAAAGAGACCCCCTAAAATTTTATCTGAATATTTTCGCCTTCTTTTACTTTCCGGTTGCTAATCACTTTTCCACCAGTGGTAACGGCGACTTGCAACTTGCCGCCGGCACGCTTCACCTCAATATCGAAGACCTTGCCGAAAGCACAAATCTTACGCAAATCCATGTGATCCCATTCCTGCGGCAGGCGCGGAGGAAAGACGAATGAATGCAAGCCGGTCGGACGAATACCGAACAGGCCTTCCGTGATAATCCGGCAATACAAACCGCTCTCGGCAGACAAATGACGCTGGCTTCCTTCCGGCCATGCCTCGATTGCATACGGGACATGTTCGCCTAACAGACGTTGACCCGAATAGAATTTCAGATAGTCGGTCGCCTTTTCCGTTTCGCCGCAGGAATACACGCCACGCAGGGCATACAGGGTCGAACGGTCCCAGAACGTTTCGCTTCCGGCCTGTGTCAGCAAACCGTTTTCCGTCCACAGACGCGGAGAGAACAAGGCCTGTATGGTAGCATCCTTCCGGTCGTAAATCCCGACAGTCAACGGAATACAAATCCAGGAACGCAGCACATCGTTGCCTTCATAATATTGATACGTATTGAAGCCTTCGACCGTTCCGCCGAAATAGCTATCGATATTCTTCTTCAAAGTTGCCGCCTGTTTGATATATCCGGCCAGTTGGGAGGCCGGCTTGCCCAAATCCTTGCCCAGATAGGCAGCCGAACGCAAGGCATCATAATAGAGGGATGAAGTACAAAGATTCGCTTTCCCGGCAGGGAAACGCCCTTCCAGTTCGTCGGCATCGGAAGCCACGACACCTCCTTCGTTCAGATTGCGACGGCAATATTCGAGCGTCCATTCGATCAGAGGCCAGAGTTTTTCCGCCTCGCCCTTATCGCCGCGCGACAATGCGTAGCGGGAAGCTCCGTAAGCAACCATGGCGGCATCACCGCGATCACCGGCCCCGGCCCAAACATCGATGCCTTCTGCAATAATCGAGCTGGGTAACGGTTTATATTCCGGATTCATAAAACGGGCGAAATGCTCGTAGGAACATAATGCGGAACGGTTCCCGATCTCATACCCCAGATAAGGAAAGAACGGATTGATATATTCCGCCTGGTCGTTTGCCCAGATAGCGGCGTAGTAGGATTCTCCGCCGGGACCATGCATCAGGCCTCCTTTCGTATCATAAATACTTTCGGCCCCGCGTATCTTGGCAAAGGCAAACATGGTGTTAATCACAGGATCGGGAGTTTCCAGTACCAGGTTATCCCAGAATCCGGCAATCAGGCTTTGACGGGCCTGCAATTCGCGGTCTATATCAAACACCTGTTCATTTTCATTCTTCTTATACCCGGCAAAAGTGGCGCTGAAAGTCAACTCTTCGCCCGGCTGTAGCTGACGGGCTGTCTGACCGGCGATCGTAGCGACCAGTTTATAAGTTCCGTCCACGCCTTTCGCCGCATCCGTTTCGACCACTGACCGGGAAGAAGGTATTTCGACCGACACCACCGATTCGCCGGCATTCCGCAACGTATACTTCTCGCAAAAAGCAGGGCTTGAAACGGAGGGGAACAAGACACGGGTCAGTTCGAGTTTACCCTGGCGGGGAAGCATGTATTCGCTCCTTACGACCATCGTACCGTTCAGCGTGATATCCTTTACTTTTTCATTCAGGAGAGACTGTCCGTTCACTTCGACCATATCCGTCACATTCCAGGCAAAACGGCGCATCAGGCTGGCATGCGTATTATTCGGGATCGTACGCAGCATCGGCCAGACCATGCTGCGGTTCAGCATAAAGGCCCCGTTCGCATCAACCCCGTACCGGAGGACGGTCGAGACTTTCAACCCGCTCATTTCGATATGGTCTTCATGCGGAATCTTTTCATTCACCTGCCAGGTGATGCCACCGGCAGAATTAATCGTCCAACGGTCGGCTGCGGAAGCTGAGATGCAGCTAATCCACAGAAGGGACAAAAGGCAATAAATCTGTTTTCTCATGTTATTAATGAATATATGGTTTAAAGAATTATTCCTGTTCAAGGATCGCAACGCCCCAGGGAGCCAGCTTAACCGTCCCGTTTTCCGCCACGGAGGTTCCTGTCAGCAGCTCGGTCGCTTTTCCCAGATAATTGGTAACATCCCGTTCTTCCGCACTGTAGTTGAAGATATAATGCACCTTCGCATTCCGGTCGTTGACACCGGAGCGTACGATAACAGGGAATTGATATTTCAAAGCACCGCCCGGCAATTGCAACCGTCCTGCAGCACGGGCGACCAGTGTTTTCATCAATGCCTCGGACGGATAGGTTCCGACATAGATAAGATGTCCTTTCCCGTAGCTATTCTCCGTCACGCAGGGCCATTTCCCGAAAAACGGGTGGTCGGCATACGCCAAAGGTGTCGCCTTATCTACAGTCAGGAACTCCATCCAGGAAGAGACCTCATTCCCTTCTCCCAACCGGAAAGGATCGTTGCGAAGCGGCAGTTTCCCGATTACAGAATATTCCTGATAATGGATGCCGGCGGCATCACGTAACGGACCGGGAGCCAACACCGGACGCACGGTCGAATTCTCATCGCAATAACCGCTCTTATAAAGCATCACGACTTCGCCCCCGTTCTTAACAAACAGTCCGATCTTTTCGAGCAGTTTGTCCGAAGCGACATACAAGGGAGGAACCACCAGCATCTTATAAGAACTGAAATCCCAGTCTTTATCGCACGGGATGATGTCTGTTTCGATGTTCTGTTCGTACAAGCTTTTATAAATAAGGTTGATCGGATACTCTTCTCCGTTCCCATTCTGATAAGGCATAAAACGCAAGCCGAAATAGGAATCATGGCTATAGAGGATCGCAACTTTGTTCTTCTTTTTCAGATTCACCAGCCTGGAGCCGATTCTCTTCAGTTCCGATGCCGTATTTTTAAACTCGTTATAGACGCGGTTCGGTTGCTGGTCGTGCCCCAGAACGCCGCGCCAATAGGTTTCCTGTCCATAGTGAAGCGTGCTCCAGTGCCAGTATTCCACCATGTTGGAACCGGAGGCCAGATGCCCGTAGACGTTCTGCCGCAACTGTCCGTCGTAAGGCGGATATTGCCCACGGCTGTCCCAGCCGGTTCCCTGCGCATTCGTCTCCGTAATCAGATAGTTTCCTTTGGCTACGGTACGCATGAAATCGCCTCCCCAGGCAATGTCCCGCCCGTTCTGCCCATCCTGTACGCTATGGTAAATATTAATGGCCGGATATTGCATATCCTTAAAACTCTCGACCTGGTCTATATTCTGGAAAGCCGGCATGAAACAGTGCGTCACAAACTGATCCTGACGACGGTACTCATTGACAATCGCCACCTGCCAGTTCAGGAAGTCGGCGACGACCTTGCGCCCCCAGCGTTCCCATTCGTTTTTATAAGCCGGGCTGGTCACGCCGTCGCGCGTGTAGAGTTCTTCCCAGGTCCGGATGTTCATTCCCCAATAGTTTAATCCCCACAGCCGGTTCAGGCTGTCCAGGTTATTATTGAACTTATCTTTCAGGTAATTGCGGAAGCCGGCAAAGTAATCATGGTTATTGATGCCGCGGGCCTCACATTCGTTATCCACCTGATAACCGATGATAGCCGGGTTGCCGGCATACCGTTCCATCATCTTACGAATGATACGCTCGCAATAGAAGCGGTAGGTAGGGTTATAGATATCCATATTCTGCCGGATGCCGTAATAGCGTTTTCCCCCATTGACGGTTTCTGCCAACACCTCCGGATGCCGCTCGGCCATCCATGCCGGAATGGAATAGGTGGGCGTACCCAATATCACCTTGATACCGGCGGCCTGGAACTTATCGATGATGCGGTCCATCCATTCAAACTCGAAGACGCCTTCGCGCGGTTCGAATAATCCCCATGAGGATTCACCGACACGCACGACATTCAGGCCACACTCCTTCATCAGGCGTATATCCTCGTCCAGACGGTCCGTCGGCGTATATTCACTGTAATAGGCCGCCCCGTATAAGATTTCATTAAATTTGTATTGAGCTTTTACCTGCAGGCAGACAAGCAACAAAACAATTGCACACAGCAAGCGTGCAAGCACAGCATTAGATCTATTTCTTTCCATATCATTAAATATTTATATGTGTTTTTCAAGCTCCATACATATTATAAGCACCTCAACAAAGATACCCCCTAAATCAGCCGGTCGTTTTTTAGTAACTCTTTTTTACTTTACAGGAACAAGATCATCGTCATGTAGTCCTTCAGCTTCACTTTCAGTATTTTCAACGCTTTGGATATATGAAATTCAACACTCTTGACAGACAGCGAAAATTGGGCGGCAATCTCCGGATAAGTCTTATTCTCATAGCGGCTCATGATAAAGATTTGCCGGGTCTTGTCGGACATCATCGCCAGGGCCTCGTCCACCAGGCGTTGCGCTTCATCACTGAAAATCTCCTGCGGGTCACAGGCTTCGAGGGTGGCAATACGCAGGTTAGTCACCCGCAACTGATGCTCCCGGAGACGTTGTTCCACATCTTCGCGGACACGAAGGTGGCGGAGATGATTCAGGCATTTATGCTTGATCGCTTCCAGGATATAGGCCGGAATATTCGAATCGGAAGCAAGCGTATGGCGATTTTCCCAATAGTACATAATCCCCTCGACGGCAATATCTTCTGCTGCTGCATCATCTTGTATGTACGTATTTGCAAAACGCACGAACAATCCATGATAATCAGCAAACAACTTATTAAACGCTTTTATTTCCGAGGTTGTTTCCATGAGTTTCCTTTTCGCGGATAAAGATAGGATAATTTTTCTAATTAAGGTTTGTTACGGAAATGTTTCGTAATGACAGGAAGAAGTGCTTTTGGGGTATTCCACATAGGGAACGCCCCAAAAGCAATGTTTAAAGCCTTTTTATTTTATTTTCTCGAACCAGGGCAAGCGTTCCAGCGGTGCCGTCACTTCGATTGTTTTCGGTCCCTTGAACTTTTTACCGGTGTCATCCAACCATACGCCTTTGGGCAGCATGACCTTGCGGGTATGCTCTTTCGTCAGGACGGGAGCGACCAGGTATTTGTCGCCCAGCATGAACTGGTCTTTGCAATCGGTGAAACCCTGATGCGGGAAAACATATTCCATGTGACGGATGATCGGTTCGCCGGTCCCGGCGGCATGATGCGCCTGCTCGAGGATATAGGTCCCCATCTTTTCATGCAGATGCGCATAGTCGCGGCAGATAGCCAGATGTTTCTCGTCGAGGATACGCCAGGGGGCTACCGAGAACTGCATCATCGGCATCAGCGCATGTACCTGGCAGGAGCGGACGATCAACTCCTGGTCGAGCTTCGTCTGGTCCACACCCAGGAAAGAGCCGAACTGTCCGCCGCCGATCATATCCGGACAAGCATACGCATATCCCAGCAATCCGGCGGCAATCATATCCGGAACAAGGAGGCTCACGGCCTTCCAGGAATAGTCTTTGTCGCCCAGGCGCTGCACCAATGCCTCGCCGCCCATTTTCCATCCGGCACGATATTCGTTGTACGGGAAATCCAGGCCGATCTTCGCCCAGTACCGGCACATATCTACCGAGGTGGCCGACTTATCGTAAAACTCCAGCTCCGGGTCGTTATAGTGGCCGATATCGCCGGCGTCGAACTTGAAACCGTCCACACCGTATTTTTCCTGCATGTCGCGCAGCTGCTTTTTCAGATGTTCGGCTGCAGCCGGATTGCTCAGGTCATAGCAGGCACTGTATCCGTTCCACCAGGGAATGATTGCTGCGGCATTCGTCCCTTTCTTCTTGATCAGATATCCTTTCTGCTGGAGTTCGCGAAACTCGGGACTGTCCGGACTGACAAATGGGCAGATCCAGAACATGATCTTGAAACCCTGCCCGTGCAGACGGTCGATCATCCCTTTCGGATCGGGAAAGCGGTCGGGCTTGAAATCGAAATTACCGTAATATTTCTGCCAGTTATCGTCTATCATAAAGACGCCCACCGGAAAGTCATTCTTCAACACGTTATCTGCATATTTCAGAATATCCTCCTGGTTCTGGTTGTACATCAGTTCGATCCAGGTATTATACTGCGGCATGGAGAAGAACAGCGGGTCCGGCAACTGTCCCGAGGGCGGGAAATATTTTGCAGAGGCTGCCAGATAAGCATCCCGCAATGTCCGACCGGCCAGAACCGGCTCCATTTTCTCATAATCGGAATAGAGGCGCAGCTCCCCGTTCTCCACCTTAAAGGAAAAGGGCTTGTCACTCCAGATATACCGTCCTTCGGAAGAAAGCAGTAGCGGTACATTCTGGTTATTCAGGTTCTCGGCAGAGAGGTCGAACAGGCGCAAGTCGCCTTCAAAAGGCATCCTCGAGCCTAAAGCAACCATGCCGCCCCACCACTTTTCTCCGTCGAGAGAAGCGATTTTCGATTCATACTTGCTCCCCGCAAAGCAAGGCAATGCCAGAAGAGCCAGTAAAAGAAGATAAATTGTTTTACGTGTCATGATATCAATGGTTAATCAAATATTTCTACAAATATACGTTTTACCGTCGGAATACAATCACCTTCCGGTTCGCTCGGATAGGCATTTGTCGCTTTGGTCCAGGGTTCTTCGATGGCATAAAAATCGATCTCGGCGGGATTCCGGCCTTCCAACTTCTGCATCTGATAATCGAACCAGGTTTTCCAACGCATATAATAAAAGTCTCTCAGGATGCCGTTCCATTCCCGGTGGGCATAGTCGCGCAGACCTCCGTCATCAGCGGCATTGCGGTTGCCCCAGGTGGTTATCTGTACACGGGCATTCCATTCGTACAGGTCTTTTTCTTCAGGGGTATTTCCAAGACTGCGGGCACGGCCGATCCAGGTTCCGACTTTGAACTCCGGACGTGTCCCTAACAGTTCATCCTGCAGAAAGATCAGCCGCAGGAAACGATCGGCAGCCTCTTTATACAGCACTTTATCACCGGCGGCAAAAGCCGCTTCCGCCACCTTTTCCGTCAGACGCCCCCGCTCGGCTATTGCCTGGCGGACAATATCGACCAGGTCATATTCGAAATTATTATTACCCTTGAACTGATCGGCGACAGACACCATCAGGGCGGCAGCGCGAATCACATCGTTCGGATCATAATAGTCTTTCATCTCCGACCAGCTCGAAACCTCATACGGGTGTTCGGTTGGACGGGCACAAAATACGGATTCATGTGTTCCCTGCTGCGTGTTGGCATCCGGACAGTTATAAATGGAATTGCTCAGCAAAATCCAGGCCTCCTGTACAACCGGATTGCTCTTCCCGTAGCGGGCTATCGTATACTCTTTCAGCCATTGGTCCTTGTCGAAATGCTGTGGACGCCAAGGCAACTCGGTCAGCAGTTCGAACATGACAGGGTTGTTTTCACTTCCTTCCATCGTCATGCCGACTCCCTTCAAGGTCTTGCCGAACGGACTTTCCTTAGCCTTGTAGAACTCGTCGATTACGTGCTTCATCTTTCCGTGCAATCCGACGTTACCGCCGTAGTTCAGCAACATGCAGTAAATCCAGTCGTGCTGTCCGAAACCGTCTTTCCGGTACCAGGTCGATTCGGGATCTCCCCATTGGGGACGGCTTTCGGCAAACAGGTCCAACGCGATCAGATCGCCTGCTTCCAGGTTTCCGATCATCTGCTGACGCGGATTCGCCTGCCATGCCTGCGCCACCCAAACAGCCTTCGGATTGTTCTTCTTCATAGCCTGCATAATCGCCTTTCCGGCGGCATCCAGATCCACACCGGCTACACTTCCGCCTTCGTGGAACGGGTCCATGCTATAATAGTTCGCTTTGCCGTACAGTTTGTTCATCTCCTTATAATATAAGGTAGCAATCTCCTGGAAACGCGGATCTGTCGGTTGCAGGAATGCGGGACGGCGATATCCGTTCCACAAGCCCGGGTCCGAGACATTCAGCCCTAACTTTTCCTTTGCATTATGGGGGACCATACCGGAATAGCCCGGCAAGACAGGCTCGATGCCATATTCGCGCATCCGCCCGATGATACGTTTCTGAAGAGCTATCTGCTGCTTATACCAGCTGTCGGGATTCGGTCCGCCCCAGCCTTCGAGGTTGTTCATCAGCCACCAGGCCTGAAAACCCGGGCCGGCCACGAACTCGTTGATCTCCTCTTTCGTATAGCCCAGCTTACTCAGGACATTCTGCCAGACACCGTCTGTCCCGACCATTGCCAACGGCAGGTTAATGCCGTGCAGAGCCATCCAGTCGATCTCTTTCTCCCACCGTTCCCAATCCCAGAACGCCATCGTATAGGAAAAGGTACAATAGTTGAAATCGTACCGGTACTTCATATCCGTTTCACGGCGTTCCTTCTGTCTTACGGCGGGCAGCACTTCGGGCAACTTCGCCTGCATGCCGTTCCAGGAAAGATGAATCCCGGCATAATATTTCAGATACCAGTTCAGCCCGGAAGCGATACTCACATAGTTATTCCCCCGGATCACCACCTTGTCGCCTTTCTGGTCGAGTTCGAAGAAATCGACGGGCGATTTCACCTGTTCAATCACAAATTTACGCGACGCACCTTTATCGATGCGTTCCAACAACCCCTCGATCGGGGAAGCGGCTTTCACAGCAAGCGCAATCAGCAACATGCCGAGAATATGGATGATTTTCATTTGATCTCTTTTTTAATTAGAGTGTAAAGATACAGCCAAAAATAAGAAATCTTTATGCGGCATTACAGTTTTCACGAATGCCACATAAAGATTTCAAAGCATTATCCGTTATTTAACACGAACAATTAATAACCCGGATTCTGGATTACCTGTCCCTTACTTTCATTGATAACAGACTGAGGAAGCGGCATCAGCGTCATATAATCCTGTGCAGTCACAGAGTTTTTATATTTGCGTGCATACTCGATATATTTTCCGTGGCGGATCAAGTCTGTACGGCGTGCACCTTCAAACCACAGTTCATGTCCGCGTTCTTCCAACACCTTATCCAAGAAGTCCTGAACATCCTTGACATCCGAAAGCGTGTAGGCAGTAAGACCGGCACGTGTGCGAACCATATTCAGCAAATCGAGTGCTTCCTGGTTAACGGCATTATTCTTGCGAACGATCGCTTCAGACAGCAGTGTTACTACGTCTGCATAACGGTAAACGATCCAGTCGATCTGGCTTTCTTCACCTGTAGCAGCAGGATCTTCGCCATACTTAACCGGCATTGCACCTGTCTGCAGGACAGTTCCCGGATTGGCTTCATTATAAAGAACTCCATCCGTGCCTACAAACTCGCCGACCAGCACTTCCAGACGTTTATCGTTTTTATCAAACGTATGATAGAAGTTCCACAAAACACGGTAGCCGCCCCATTTCTGGATACTTTCGTTTCTTGTCGGATACTGGCTCGACAATACGTGTGCCAGCCAAAGCTGCTGATTTACGCTGCTGCTACAAACGGCAGCCCAGATCGTTTCCGGGTTTCCTTCGTTTTCAAGCGTAAAGATATCTTTGTAGTTCGCCATCAAAGAATAGCCATATTCCGGCTTCATCAGCTCACGGCCACATTCTTCGGCTTTAGCCCATTCTTTCTCATGCATATACAATTTCATCAAAACCGTATAAGCCAGACCTCTTGTGAAACGGCCATAGTTGCTGTCCGTTACCTTATAAGTAGCCGGCAGTACGGCAATAGCAGCCTTCAGATCGTTTTCGATAAAGGTTACCATTTCAGCCTGTGATACACGCGGGATGATTTGTTCGCCCAGCGGATCGTTTAACTGTTCCAATGTCGGGATCTGGATCGGTCCGTAAAAATCATACAACATATAAGCCAACCAGCCACGTCCGCAGTGAATTTCCGCATTCAGGCGGTTCTTTGTCTCTTCCTTCATCTCGATTCCGGAGATACGGTCAAGCGCCAGGGTCATCTTGCCGATGTAGTTGAAATGGTTCTTATAGATCTTCGTCGGGCAATCGGAAGACGAACTGAAATTCACATCCAGCAGGTCCGGCCAGCAAACATCGTTCCACTGGCAATAACCGATATCCGTCGTCATATCGCCAATCACATGAATACCGCCGTTGGCAGCCGTAAACATTCCATCGTACCAATTCGAACGGAACGGAGCATAAGCCGCAGCCGTTACCAATGCATTCGCATCATCTTCGTTAACTGGGAAGATACCCGGGTTAATCACATCATACATTTCCGACTCCAGATTCGTACAGGACGGCAGAAAAGCAGTAGTTGCTAACGATACCGATAATATATATAATAACTTTTTCATCTTATTCTTTATTTAGACGTTAATTAAAATGTAATATCCAATCCTATGCTGAAGCTTCTCACGTTCGGGTAAGCCCATACGGAGTTATCTGTTTCCAGATCGAGACCGTCATACGGAGTGATCATGAAAGGATTGTTGATATCTGCATAAACACGTACATTAGACAGCAGTTTCTTATTCATCGGGATTGTATATCCTAACGTAATGTTACGGCAACGGATGAACCAGCTCTTTTCCAGATAGTAGTCACCGATCTTACCGGTACTTGTGCTACCAGCCGGAACCGGGCTCTTATCCTGGAAATATCCCGGACGGCTTGCAGAAGTATTGTCATGAGACCATACGTCTTTTGCAGAAACCGGCATGTTGTAACCACGATACATATTGACAATACCGGTCATACCGTCGGCACCTGTCAACCACAGATCTTTGTAAGATCCGACATTCCAGAGACCGAACTGTCCGTAGAAATAGACATTCAGGTCGAAGTTCTTCCAACGCAATGTATTGTTGAAGCCCAGCAGATAGCCAGGGTCCTTACTTCCGTAAATCTCCATATCGGCTTCGTCGATCTTTCCGTCAGGTTTACCGCTCTTCAACGGAATACCGTTCTTATCGACCTTCATCGTTCCGTCTTCATTATAAACGTATCCGTTCAAGTCTTTAATCTTTACCTGTCCCGGAACAGCACCCGGCATCCAGTCAACCGTTTCACCTTCCTGGATCAAACCATCCGCTCTGTAACCGAAATAATAACGGATCGGAGCATTGTACTGAGAATAAGCAGCCGGTTTCCAGCTGTCGTCACGGGTTTTCCACTTATCGCGATAGAATGAGAATGTCAGGTCGGAGCTCCAGCTAAAGTCTCTCGTTTCGATGTTCTTTGAATTGATTGTCAACTCAAAACCCTGGCTCTGTGTCTCGCCGATGTTTGCCGAAATCTTGTCCACTTCATTGTAAGACAACAATGTACGTTCGCTCAACAGGTCGGAAACGACTCTGTGGAAATATTCAGCCGTCACATTCAGGCGATTGTTCAGGAAGCCCATATCCAGACCGAGGTTCCATTCGGTTGTTGTTTCCCACTTCAAATCAGGGTTACCCATCTGGCTCAGATAAACACCTACGGATTCAGTTCCGCCGAATTCGTTGTTATTACCCGTTTTGTAATAAGAGATCGCCTTATTTCCGATATTGGAGTTACCGGTCTGTCCGTAGCTCAGACGCAATTTACCGCTGGAAAGTACATTTGTCAACGGCTGCATGAATTCTTCTTCCGTGAATCTCCAACCTACTGCAACTGATGGGAAGTAACCCCAACGATTGTTCTTGGCAAAGTTCGAAGCACCATCGGCACGCAGTGTGGCAGTCAACAGATAACGGTCTTTGAATGAATAGTTCACACGACCGAAGAAAGAAGCCATCTCATTTTTAGAGGCAGAAGAACCGACACTCGGTTTCGGGTAAGCGCCTGCTCCCAGGTTATTATACAGGAATCCGTCGATCAGGAACTGGCTGTTGCCGGCAGACAGAGATTCGTCTGTAAAACGCTGGAAAGAATAACCGACCAAAGCATTCAAGTTATGATCGCCGAAACGTTTTGTATAGTTGGCCGTCAATTCCATCAGATAATCCGATTTGTCATACTGGGCAATATCGGCCTGGCCGTCTTTCTTTGCACCGTAAAGAGTTGTTTTAGGCAGATATACCTTATGTTTCTGGTAATTGCGGTCGATACCCAGGTTTGCTTTCAAAGTCAAATCCTGGATCGGCTTGATTTCAATAAATGAAGTAGCCAGCAATCTTTCCTTTGTTGTCTTGTCCGTGATTTCAAGCATAGAAACCGGGTTCGGCAAGAAAGCAGCTTCCGTATTCAGGATATATTCACCATTTTCGTCCTTAATCCCTAAAAGCGGGTTAAACTGGGCAGCGGCAACCATGATACTGGCATTTTCATTCTGGCCTGATCCCAGAGGAACGTTATCCATCTGGTTTCTGGACAATGTCATGTTCACACCCACTTTCACATATTTACTAACCTGTTGTTCCAGATTGACACGGCCTGTAAAACGTTCCATGCCGTTATTCTTGACAACACCTTCCTGTTTGAAGAAGTTTCCGGAAACCAGATATTTGGTTGTTTCCGTACCGCCATTGATCGAAACATTGTGCTGTGTCTGGAAACCTGTACGGGTAATTTCGTCGAACCAGTTCGTGTTATTGGCCGGATTGGCAATCTGGGCGTCCGTATATCGGGGAGTATAAGGAGAAGAAGCCTGGGCTTCGCTCTTGCCGCCATAGACACCGATACCGTTATCTTTCATCCATTGTTCTTTCTGATAACGATTGGACTGGATCATAAAATCGGAAGCGTTCAGCATGTCATAGTCGGTGGCAAGCGTCTGAACGGTTGCTGTTCCCGAATAGGTAACCTTCGGTGCGCCTGTCTTACCTTTCTTGGTTGTCACAATGATCACACCGTTACCGGCACGTGAACCGTAGATGGCTGTAGAGCTTGCATCTTTCAATACTTCGATCGATTCGATATCGTTAGGGTTGATCGAAGCCAGAATATTATCTGTCGTTCCGCTGGAGTATTTACCGGTTTTCAGCTTTTCTTCATCCGGAGAACTGACAGGGAAACCGTCGATAATGATCAACGGATCATTGCTTGCATTTACAGAAGCGGCACCACGGATACGGAAGTTAGAACCACCACCCGGCTGTGCACTGACTGTGTTCACCTGCAAACCGGCAGCTTTACCGGCCAATGCGTGGCTGATCGTAGAAACCGTTCCGACAGGAGCATCATCCATCTTAACAGAAGCAACGGCGCCAGTCAAGTCTTTTTTCTTCATCGTACCATAGCCGACGACAACCACTTCTTCCAAGGCCTGCGTGTCTTCCTTCAGAAGAATGCTTATCGTGTTTTTACCTTTCACAGGAATATCCTGTTGAAGATAACCGATAAAGGAAACCTGCAAAATGGCATTTTCCGGTACTTCGATAGAGAAGTTACCGTCCATGTCGGTAGTCGTACCGTTGGTCGTTCCCTTCTGGATCACATTCGCTCCGGCTACCGGTCCGAATGCATCGTTTACGGTTCCCGTAACTTTGCGCGTCTGGTTGACTGCGGCAACGGAAGGAACAGACTTGGTTTCCTCATCCGAAGTGAGCACGATGTGGCGATCCTTAATCGTATACTTCAGACCTGTCTTAGCTGCAATGGCATCCAAGACTTCCTGAATATTCGCATTTTTCTTGTTGATAGAGATCTTTTCATTCTTATTGATCTCTTCCAGATTATAGAAAAACAAAAACTCGGATTGTTTTTCTATCTGTTTTAATACACTCTCCAAAGTCGCATTTTTGGCAGAGACATTTACAGTTGCAGTTTGTGCATAGGTCGATGCGACGACCGATGAAAGACAAACCAACAGCATAACAAGTGTTAATTTCATGATTTTTATAGTTCTTTTCAGATTAACAGAAACAACTATACGTTGATTATTCATACTTTTGATTGTTAAAAGATTAAACATCATCCCACGGCAATGGGAGTTTAATTGATTCACGCATTTTTTTACTTAGAAGAGAAGATCCGGCAAGATTTTCTCTTCTTTTTTATCAGACTTAACTGGTGTTCATATTATTCTATCCTCTCTAAGATTAGCATTGTTTTATATTTAGATTTCTGAAATCGTTACTTGGTGATCGTTGATCTTATACCGGATGGGGATCGACAAATGGATAATCTCCAGAATATCCTTAATGCTTTGCCCGCGATAAAACGTCCCGGTAAACGTACGACGGTTCAGGGCTTCCGACTTGACGGTAAACTGCACGCCGTACACATGGCTCAGCCGATACAAAATGGCTTCGAGGCTCTGTTCAGGGAAATAATAATATCCGGTCGTCCACGAGACGAACTGATTGGCGTCGACCTGTTGCAGGAGGGCGGATTGTGTATTCCTGTTATAGATAAACTGCTCATTGGGCTTTAGTATTGTCGGCTGCGAAAGGTTCGAGGTGGTCAAGAGCACAGAACCGTCCAATAATGTCGTCGTCAGCAACGAATCGCTCAAGTATGCAGAAACATTGAACTTCGTTCCGAGTGCTTCGATAGACTGTTCTTTCGTTTCGACGACAAAGGGTTTGTCTTTTTCTTTGGCGACCTCAAAATAGGCTTCTCCTTCAAGATATACGATACGCTTGGACTTACCATAATGCGAATCATAGGAAAAAGAGGTTCTGGAGCCAAGGCTGACACGGGTTCCGTCGGGCAATACCACGACATCCGCCTCAAGCCCGTCTCCTCCGAGATAACGGGTTATATGTGTTTCGTTTTCTTTCGAAGAGAATATAAAGATAGAAGAAGTGATTGCTGTGGCAAACATTGCCACAGCCGCATAAGTACTTATGCGCAACCAAAGGGATTGCTTTTTATGCTGGCGTGACGTTCTCTTTTCGAGAAGCCGAAGCCAGCTTTCTTGTATTTCAGATTTCTCACGGGATGGCGCACAGGCTTCATAAAGCGCTTTCGTTTCGAAAAACAGCTTTTTATTGTCTGCACTTTCGTTCACCCAGACATAGAAACTGTCTAAGTCCCGACCGCGCAGCCGTCCTTGCAGGTATCCGATGATTAACTCTGAATGTTCGTTTTCCATTTTTACTTATTTATTAGACGCAGATACAAAGTCGACACATGGTTAACTTGGTTCTTACATGTATACAACGAACGGGAAAAGAAAAGTACTCACAAGAAATACAACTTTTTTTTAAAATTTTCGCAAAGGCCTGAGATTTGGCATTTCCTTCAGCTGATTTCCGACTCGCTTCCGGCAATATCCGAATGCGTCCCATATATTATATATTAATGAGGAAGATGGAGGAATTTACTTCCTGATGTCAATAAGACTTTGTTTTTATATATGATGCGGACGGAGATCGGATCGATGTCCCATTCCCTGCCGAAAGATGTTTCTTCTTCTTCCAGGTAGACAAAACCGTTTTTCGGATCGAAAATATCCTGGACGAAGATAGACGCAAACTCTTTCGAGGGTAGACAGACTACTTTTTTCCACTTCTTGTCATAACAGAAAAAAGTCTTTAACGAATCCGCCGTTTGGTAGGATATCAGTAGTTTGTGCGGATGCATGTCATGTATGGAAACCTGATAGGTGACGTAGCAAGGTTCTTTCTCTTCCTTCCTGTAGGAATTACAAATCAATATCAGCAGGAGAAGAAGCGTGGCGCTTGTCAGTATAGATATTTTTCTCATCATGTGTTTTTTGCAAAGAAAAGCAGAACCGGGAATAGCGCGGATCGTTCAGCCTTGTGTAAAATACACAGGAGCAAGTGTTTTTTACCGCATCATTTTGTATGTCGGGAAATATTGTTGCTTTGTTATTTTCCAAGAATAGAAAAAAATTGAGATAAAAGTTCTTATATTTGTTTCATCCTATATAAAAACAGAAACGAAATGGAAACTGAAGATATCAAAACAGGGAATGTACATCAAGGAGCTAACATCAGAAAGTTTCGTCAATTAATTGGCATGAAACAAGAAGTGCTTGCCGATTTATTGGGGACTAACCAACAAACCGTATCCCGTATAGAGCAGAGAAGAGAGATTGAAGAAGATCTTTTGGTTAAGATTGCGAATATCCTGCATATTTCCCCCGAAATCATTCAAAAGTTGGAAGAAAGCCCGACTTCTATCGTGATTGAGAATAATACATTCCAGACAGGGAGCAGTAATGTGGGCGTGGTTGAACAACAGCGGGATAATATTGTCAATCATCCTGTCGACCAGCTAATGGAGCTAAACAAAGAACAAGCCTCCCTTTACGAACGAATGCTTACTATTGAAAAAGAAAAGAATGCGCTTTTAGAGAAGTTACTGAAAGAAAAGTAAGCGGTAAGAGCTTTGCCGGGTATTAAAATTGCCTAAGTTACTATCGGTCAGTATAAACATCCCGACAGATGTTCATAAATATACCGACAAAATATATTTTCCATATATATGACTATTGATTTATATATATATAGAATATGTTTTTGACATATATCGTTTTAAACAGTTATATATGTCAAAAACATATTTCATCTGGATAAAATTAGAGACACATGCCGATGTAATTAGAAACACATGCCGATGAAATCAAAAACGGAAACCAGGAAAGTGACAAGTTTATTCCTTTTTATTTAACAATGCAAAACATTTTGCCTCTTTATTACCTCTAAAGTGCTACATTCCGCTTAGATAGCTATATCTCTACTATTTACAAAATAAGCAATTTCCCGCATTTTGGTTTATATCCGAACTTCATTGGTTTATTTCAGAATAGATTGAAATTAGTTGAATATTTAACTAAGTACAAAAAGAATCAAAAAGTAATATTTCCGGACATACGACAATCATAATTCGTAATATTGCAGCCGAAGAGTTGAATAGGTCTAAGGAAAAAAAGAGATTGTATGGGAGAAATAAAAGGTTATATCTCACAGGTTATCGGTCCGGTTGTGGACATTCATTTCGAGAACGAAAAGGAAGATAAAATAACACTTCCACGTATCCACGACGCAATGGAGATAACCCGCCCTAATGGCAAAATACTGATTGTAGAAGTTCAGCAGCACATCGGGGAAAACACGGTCCGCACCGTAGCAATGGATACGACAGACGGACTGCAGAGAGGAATGGAAGCCATATCATACGGCTCACCTATTACGATGCCGGTCGGCGACCAGGTGAAAGGACGGCTGATGAACGTGACGGGCGATCCGATCGACGGAATAACGAAGCTCGACCGGAAAGGCGCTCTCCCGATCCATCGTGAGCCGCCTAAGTTCGAGGATCTGACAACCAGCCGCGAAGTGTTGTACACGGGCATCAAGGTCATCGACCTGCTGGAACCTTATTCGAAGGGCGGTAAGATCGGTCTTTTCGGCGGTGCAGGTGTTGGCAAGACGGTCCTGATCATGGAGCTGATCAACAACATCGCGAAGAAAAACAACGGATTCTCGGTCTTTGCCGGTGTCGGCGAACGTACGCGTGAGGGGAACGACCTGCTGCGCGAGATGATCCAGTCCGGCGTGATCCGTTACGGCGAAGAATTCAAAAAGAGTATGGAAGCGGGCCATTGGGATTTGTCGAAGATCGACTATGACGAACTGGCCAAATCGCAGGCGACATTAGTGTTCGGGCAGATGAACGAACCGCCGGGAGCGCGTTCTTCCGTAGCCCTCTCAGGGCTGACGATCGCCGAATCTTTCCGCGACCTGGCGCCTGAAGGGGAGACGAGAGACATTCTGTTCTTTATCGATAATATCTTCCGTTTCACGCAGGCCGGTTCGGAAGTTTCCGCCCTGTTGGGACGTATGCCGTCGGCCGTCGGCTACCAACCGACGCTGGCAACCGAGATGGGTGCCATGCAGGAACGCATCACATCGACCAAGAAAGGTTCCATCACTTCTGTCCAGGCGGTTTATGTGCCTGCCGACGACTTGACGGACCCGGCTCCGGCCACTACATTCACGCACCTGGATGCGACGACGGTGTTGAGCCGCAAGATCACCGAACTCGGTATCTATCCGGCTGTCGACCCGCTGGAATCGACTTCCCGTATCCTCGACCCGCTGATCGTCGGCAACGAGCATTACGAGACGGCGCAACGCGTCAAACAGATACTGCAACGCAACAAGGAACTGCAGGACATCATCTCGATCCTCGGCATGGAAGAGCTTTCCGACGAAGACCGCCAGACCGTTAACCGCGCGCGCCGCGTACAGCGTTTCCTTTCGCAGCCGTTCGCCGTCGCCGAACAGTTTACCGGCGTACCGGGCGTGATGGTCTCCATCGAAGATACGATCCGCGGATTCAAGATGATCATGGACGGCGAAACCGACAATATCCCCGAACAGGCCTTCTTGAACGTAGGAACGATCGAGGATGTGATGGAAAAAGCGAAACGATTGGCAGAACAAGCAAACTAAACAGGTATGAGACTGGAAATTATATCACCCGACGGCATTCTTTACGAAGGCGAAACCCAGCAGGTTTCGTTTCCGGGTGCAGCCGGCTCATTTGATATTCTTCCGCATCATGCGCCAATGATCGCCGCCCTCGGAGAAGGTACCATCGTCTTTGAAAGCGATGGTAAAAAAGGGGAGCAAACCATCAGGAGCGGATTCGTGGAGGTGAAAGAGGATCATATATCTGTTTGTATCGAATAAATAAAAAGTATACGACAATGACAGGGTGGTTAAAATTGAAACTGATGGGGTTGATTACTTTTATCAACTTTGCTATCGGTTTGGCATTAGGCGGTTTGTTATACACAATCTGGCCGGAACATTATTTCACATGGTATCCCTCCATCCCGATCTTCTACTGGCTGATGGCAATGGCCATGACCTATGTTCTCGACCGGATGAAAAAGAAGAAAGGCGATGTGACTGTCACAGCTTTTATGCTGGTACGGTTCTGCAAGTTCACGCTTGCAATTGCTTTCTTATGGCTTTATGCCGCACTGGTGAATGACCACCTGAAGACATTCGGCTTTACACTGATGCTCTTCTACTTTATTTATCTGGGCCTGGAAACGTATACGATTTATCTGTACGAGAAAAAAAGAATGAAAAGAGAAAAAAGAGAAGATGAAGAACAATCTCATAAATAACAGATTGACATGGATAGCGCTACTGCTGTGGTTCTGCGCGTTGGCTCCGGCCCAGGCAGACACCAAGGAGGAAGGCATTGATGTGCAGGAGATCGTTTTCTCGCATATTCAGGATGCCTACACCTGGCACATTACCGAATGGAACGGGAAAGAGATCGCCGTCTCGCTGCCGGTACTGGTCAAAAGCGAAGAGCGGGGATGGGATATGTTCCTTTCACACCATTTGCATCATGGGCAGACGCATCATAACTATTACATCGCAGCCGAAGGCGAGCATGCCGGCAAGGTGGTCGAAAAGAACAGCCGGGGCGAAGAGGTCCGCCCGCTCGACTTCTCACTGACCAAAAATGTCTGCGGCCTGTTCCTGAGTTGCGGCATCCTGCTGTTTGTGGTCCTCCGGACGGCACGCTGGTATAAGAAACATCCGAACGAGGTTCCGGGCGGATTTACCGGGTTGATGGAGATGGCTGTCTCCTATATCGAGGATGGCGTCATCAAGGAGTCGATCGGGAAAGAAGAATACAAACCGTATTCGTCTTATCTGCTGACGGTCTTCTTCTTTATCCTGATCAATAACCTGATCGGGATCATACCGATCTTTCCCGGCGGTGCTAACATCACAGGCAACATTGCCGTGACGGCAGTCCTGGCAGGATGTACGTTTATCGCCGTCAACCTGTTCGCGACTAAAGGATACTGGAAAGAGATATTCTGGCCGAAAGCGCCGATCTATCTGAAGTTGCCGCTGCCGATCATGCCCTTCGTGGAGTTCTTCGGCGTGTTCACAAAACCGTTTGCCCTGATGATCCGTCTGTTTGCCAACATTATGGCGGGACATACGATTATCCTGGCGCTCACTTGCCTGATATTCATCACGGTGTCGATGGGGATGGTCGTGAATATGGGGATGACGGTCGTTTCGGTTCTGTTCTGCGCGTTCATGAACTGCCTGGAACTTTTGGTCGCTTGCCTGCAGGCATACATATTCACCTTGCTTTCTGCAAACTATATAGGTTTGGCCAAGGTTAAAGATTAAATATATTTGAGGTACTAATTAAAAGTTTAAAACACTATGTTATCGACTATTTTATTACAAGCAGCTGCCGGAATGGGCATAGCGAAGATGGGAGCAACAATCGGTGCGGGATTCGCCGCTATCGGTGCAGGTATAGGTATCGGTCTGATCGGAAAAGGTGCCGTCGAGGCTATCGGACGCCAGCCGTCGGCCGCCGGTGAGATCCGTACTTCCATGTTGATCATGGGTGCTTTGGTGGAAGGTGTGGCACTGTTTGCTATTGTGGTATGTTTCCTGGCTTTGTTCCAATAAAAAAGTAACAGGCTATGTCATTATTAACACCGGATTCGGGACTTCTGTTCTGGATGATCGTTTCATTCGGGATTGTCTTTGTCATCCTTTCCAAGTATGGCTTCCCCGTCATTATCAAGGCGGTGGAACAACGGAAGGCCTACATCGACGAATCTTTGGAGACGGCACGCCAGGCCAATGAACAGCTTGCCAATATCCAAGCCGAAGGTGCCCGGATACTTGCCGAAGCAAAAGAAAAACAGTATGCGATCCTGAAAGAAGCCTTTGCCGAAAAGGAACAAATCATTGACGAAGCTCGCCAGAAAGCTGCCGCCGAAACCCGTTTGCAGGTGGAAGAGGCTGCCCGGCGTATCCGCGAAGAGAAGGAGAAAGCAATCCGCGAAGTCCGTTCGGAGATTGCCGACCTTTCGATCGCCATAGCAGAGAAGGTGATGAAAGAGAAGATCAGCCGCGACGGTGAACAGCAACAAATCATCGATCGGCTGTTGGATGAGGTATCGCTTTATAAATCGTAACGTATGGATATAGGAACAATCTCTTCCCGGTATGCGAAAGCGCTTTTCTCGCTTGCGAAGGAGAAAGGACTGGAGAGCCGGGTGTATGACGACATGAAGATGCTGGCAGACAGTTTCTCGCTCGAACCGGAGCTGCGGGTTGCCCTCAGCAACCCGATCATCCCGCGGGAGGAGAAGGTCAAACTGCTGATGGCTGCCGGCGGCATAGAGGTCTCGGACCTGTATGTGCGTTTTATCCGGCTGGTACTGCAACACAAACGGGAAAGCGAACTGCTCTTCATGGCATACATCTATATCCATTTTTACCGGAAAGACAAACATATCACCCGCGTACAATTCAGTACCGCCACTCCGGTAAGCGACGAAGTGAAGGAACACCTCCGGAACAAGCTCAAGGAAGAGACGGGCAGCACTATCGAATTTACCGGACTCGTACAGCCGGAACTGATCGGCGGTTTCCGCCTTCGCATCGGGAACAACCGGATAGATGCCAGCTACGCGACACAGCTGCGAGACATCCGTAGCCGGCTACTCGAAAACAGATAAAAAAGAAAGAAGTATGACAGATCAGATAAAAGTGAGTGAAGTTTCCGCCATCCTGCGCCAGCAGTTGGAAGGTATCAGTACCAGCATCCACACGGAAGAAGTGGGTACCGTACTTCAGGTGAGCGATGGTGTGGCACGCATATACGGCCTCGACAATGCCGAGGCGAACGAACTGTTGCAGTTCGACAACGGAATGGAAGCGATCGTGATGAACCTCGAAGAAGACAATGTGGGAGCCGTCCTGCTGGGGCCGACCGACCTCGTGAAAGAGGGCGACACGGTTAAGCGGACAGGGCGCATCGCCTCCATCGACGTCAGTGAAGGCATGATCGGGCGTGTAATCGACCCGCTCGGAAACCCGATCGACGGAAAAGGGGAAATCACGGGTGAGACCTGCGAGATGCCGCTCGAACGCAAGGCGCCGGGTGTCATCTTCCGCCAGCCGGTGAACGAACCGTTGCAGACCGGCATCAAGGCTGTCGACGCCATGATCCCAATCGGATGCGGACAGCGCGAGCTGATCATCGGCGACCGGCAGACGGGAAAGACTTCCATCGCGATCGACACGATCATCAACCAACGCAGCAACTACGAGGCCGGCAACCCGGTCTATTGCATCTATGTGGCGATCGGGCAGAAAGGTTCGACTGTCGCTTCGCTTGTCAACACGTTGCAGGAAAAAGGCGCGATGGACTATACGGTCGTTGTCAGTGCGACGGCTTCCGATCCGGCAGCCATGCAATACTTCGCTCCTTTCGCCGGAGCCGCTATCGGCGAGTATTTCCGGGATAGCGGACGCCATGCACTGGTGGTCTACGACGACCTCTCGAAACAGGCTGTCGCCTATCGTGAAGTATCCCTGATCCTGCGCCGTCCTTCCGGACGTGAGGCCTATCCGGGCGATATCTTCTACCTGCATTCCCGCCTGCTCGAACGGGCAGCCAAGATCATCAACCAGCCGGAAGTGGCAAGCCAGATGAACGACCTGCCGGAGAGCATGAAAGATAAGGTAAAAGGCGGCGGCTCCCTGACGGCCCTGCCGATCATCGAAACACAGGCCGGCGACGTTTCGGCTTATATCCCGACCAATGTGATCTCCATCACCGACGGACAGATCTTCCTCGAAACAGACCTGTTCAACCAGGGAAACCGTCCGGCTATCAACGTCGGTATTTCCGTTTCCCGTGTAGGTGGTAACGCGCAGTTGAAGGCGATGAAGAAAGTGGCCGGTACACTGAAGATCGACCAGGCGCAGTTCCGAGAACTGGAATCATTCTCCAAATTCGGCGGAGATATGGATGCAGTAACGGCCTTCACGATCGACAAAGGACAAAAGAACACGCAGCTGCTGATACAGCCCCAATACAGCCCGATGCCCGTTGAAGAACAGATCGCAATCCTCTATTGCGGCACACAAGGCCTGCTGAAAGATGTCCCGTTGGACAAAGTACACGAATTCGAAAAAGAGTTCCTGCGTGAACTGCGCACATCACATCAGCACGACGTCCTGGATGTCCTAAAAACCGGAACTATCGACGATAAGATCCGGAAGATACTGGAAGAAACAGCGAAGCAACTTTCAATTAAATAGAGTCTATGTCATCATTAAAAGAAATAAAAGTCCGGATCGCATCTATCCGGAGCACGCAGAAGATCACGGCCGCCATGAAGATGGTCTCTTCCGCCAAGCTCCACCATACGCAGATGCTGACCGAACATACACTCCTTTATGCGAATAAGCTGTCCGCCATTTTAAACGGTCTTTTAGGTGCGGAATGTGACCTGGAATCACCTTACACTGAACAGCGTGAGGTGAAGCGGGTCGCAATAGCCGTATTCTCATCCAGCAGCGGGCTATGCGGCACATTCAATGTCAACGTCTGGAAAGAATTATCCGCCCGGTTGCATGAATACGAGGCACAGCAGATCGAAGTGCGCCTCTATCCCGTTGGAAAGAAGATTGCTGACGAATTGCATAAAGCCGGCTACACAACTGAAGACAAATTCCTGCATCTGGGAGAAAAGCCGTCTTACGAAGGAGCAATCAGCCTGGCAGGAGACCTGATGGAGCTGTTTACCTCCGGCAAAGCCGACCGGGTAGAACTGCTTTACCATCATTTCAAAAATACGGCGACACAGGTCTTGACCCATAAAGTATACCTGCCGATCACCCTGCCGGAAGCAGAAGGGACAGCCGAAGCCACTGCTAACGATTTTATCCTGGAGCCATCCCCGGAAAGACTGCAAGCCCTGCTCTTCCCCAAGTTGTTGAACCTGACGGCTTATACGACACTGCTCGACACTGCAACCTCCGAACACGCCGCCCGCATGATGGCCATGCAGACCGCCAACGACAACGCGAACGACCTGATCCAGGACCTGACTCTCCAATATAACAAAACACGTCAGCAAGCCATCACCAACGAGCTACTGGACATCATGGGAGGAAGCGGGCAATAAACCCGATTCCCCCCAATTTTCAAACCAGAATAACAGCCTCCGTAGGGGCGGTTCGCGAACCGCCCGACAGTAACAACGTGAGTTCTGATACGTCAACTCCAGAAACGACTATCTATAACAAATAAACCATTTTGACAAACAAATAAATCTACAGAGCATAAAAGTTTCCCAATTCAAGAACAACTATCACTGTATATCAGCAGATTGACATTATTTAACCACACAAAAGTTTTCCAAAAAGTTCACCGCATACTTATACTGCATACTTTTGCAGCAAATAAAACATATAATCCTCAATAGCATTTATCATGATTCAAACAGTTATCAAACGAGACGGACGCATCGTCGGGTTTAACGAAGAAAAGATCGCGACAGCCATCCGCAAAGCTATGTTGCACACTGAAATCGGGGAAGACCAGGAGTTAGTACGCCAGATTACCGACCACATTTCTTTTAAAGGTAACACGCAAATGACAGTCGAAGCCATCCAGGATGCCGTCGAACTGGAACTGATGAACAGTAGCCGCAAGGATGTTGCACAAAAATACATCGCCTACCGTAACCAACGAAGCATCGCCCGTAAAGCAAAGACGCGCGACATGTTCCTGGAAATCATCAACATCAAGTCTAACGATATTACCCGCGAGAATGCCAACATGAATGCCGATACGCCAGCCGGCATGATGATGAAGTTTTCCAGCGAGACGACCAAGCCGTTCGTAGACGACTACCTGCTGAGTGAAGAAGTCAAAGAAGCTGTGGAAAATAACTATTTGCATATCCATGATAAGGACTATTACCCGACCAAGAGCCTTACGTGCGTACAGCATCCGCTGGACCGCATCCTGAAATACGGTTTTTCCGCCGGACACGGTGAATCACGCCCGGCAAAACGGATCGAAACGGCCAGCATCTTGGGTTGTATCTCGCTTGAAACAGCCCAGAACGAAATGCACGGTGGCCAGGCGATCCCGGCATTCGACTTCTATCTCGCCCCATACGTGCGCAACAGTTTTATTGAGGAACTGAAGAATCTCGAAGAGCTCAACGGACAGGATTATTCCCATCTATATGAAAAAGAGCTGGACGACTATATCACCCGCCCGTTGGATGGACTGAGCGGAGACGATCGCATCATACAGCATGCCGTGAACAAGACTGTCAGCCGCGTGCACCAGTCGATGGAAGCGTTTATCCACAATATGAATACGATCCATTCACGGGGTGGAAACCAGGTGGTTTTCAGCTCTATCAACTACGGAACGGACACTTCGGCCGAAGGTCGCTGCATCATCCGCGAGATACTGAAAAGCACATACCGCGGTGTCGGTAACGGCGAAACGGCTATCTTCCCGATCCAGATATGGAAAAAGAAACGCGGCGTGAGCTACTTGCCGGAAGACCGCAACTACGACCTCTACCAGCTTGCCTGCAAGGTGACGGCACGCCGTTTCTTCCCTAACTTCCTCAACCTGGATGCGACTTTCAACCGGAGCGAAGAATGGCGGGCGGACGATCCGCAACGCTATATCCACGAAGTGGCTACGATGGGATGTCGTACGCGTGTATTCGAGAACCGCTTCGGGCCGAAAACGTCGATCGGACGCGGAAACATATCTTTCTCGACAATCAACATCGTGCGTCTGGCAATCGAATGTATGCAGGTCGAGAATCAGGAAGAACGGATCGCCCTGTTCTTTGCCAAGTTCGACCACATGCTGGAAGTGACAGCCCGTCAGCTGCACGAACGGATGGAGTTCCAGAAAACAGCCTACGCCAAGCAATTCCCGCTACTGATGTCCTCCCTCTGGCTCGGCAGCGAAAAGCTGAAACCGAACGACACGATCGCATCGGTTATCAACCAGGGCACATTGGGTATCGGTTTCATCGGACTGGCGGAATGCCTCGTCGCCCTCACCGGCAAACACCACGGGGAAGACGCAGCATCGCAGGAATTAGGATTGAGAATCGTCACTTACATGCGCGACCGCGTAAACCAGTTCTCCGAAGAATATCAGCATAACTACAGCGTACTGGCAACTCCGGCAGAAGGCCTGTCGGGCAAATTCACCCGCCGCGACCGCAAAAGGTTCGGCTCGTTGCCCGGCATTACAGACCGCGACTACTATACGAATTCCAACCATGTTCCGGTCTACTACAAATGCAGCGCCCGCCATAAAGCGGAAGTGGAGGCGCCTTACCACGACCTAACACGCGGCGGACACATCTTCTATGTGGAGATGGACGGAGACGCAACCCACAACCCGGAAGTGATCATGCAGGTGGTCGACATGATGGACCGCTACAACATCGGCTACGGCTCAGTCAACCATAACCGCAACCGTTGCTTAGATTGCGGTTACGAAAATGCGGATACCAACCTCGAAGCCTGTCCGAAATGCGGCAGCACCCATCTCGACAAGCTACAGCGCATCACCGGTTACCTGGTCGGCACGACAGACCGCTGGAACAATGCCAAACTGGCTGAGCTGAACGACCGCGTCGTTCACAATTGAAAACCCAATTAATAACAAGCAATTATAAAGATGCTTTCCATTATCGACATCATAGAAGATACAACCGTCGACGGTCCGGGATTCCGGACCGCGATTTATGCGGCAGGCTGCCCGAACGCTTGCCCGGGTTGTCACAATCCCGAATCGTGGGATATAAAGAAAGGGAAACAGGTCCCGACGGAACATATCCTGGAAAAGGTCCTGGCCGACGACTTTGCCAACGTCACCTTCAGTGGCGGCGACCCGATGTTCCAGCCCGAAGGTTTTACCGAACTGGCACGGGCCATCAAAGAAAAAAGCCGGAAAAACATCTGGTGCTACACCGGTTATACGTTCGAACGCCTCCTGAACAACCCCAAACAGGCAGAACTGCTCAAGTATATCGACGTATTAGTAGACGGCAAATTCAAACAAACCCTTCGCGACGAAAGCCTCCTCTTCCGAGGCAGCAGCAACCAGCGCCTGATCGATGTAAAAGCCTCCCTGAAAGCGAAGAAAGCGGTCTGTATGGAGCTGAATTATGAATTATGAATTGTACTGCTTGTCGTAATAATTCATAATTCTTTTCACCATTCAATAAACTTCCCACGCTGCCGGCGTTTCTCCAGTTCTTCCTCGAGGTAACGCTGGCGGTCTTTGGCTATGTAGCGGCGGGCAAAGATATTCGGAACGGCAACTCCTAATGAAATACAAAGGATAATCAGAGCTGAATTGATACCGTTGGCAAAAGCATTCGTCACTTCACCGATCACCCCGTGCAGATTGATGAATCCCAACATCGAGCGATACATCAGAACTCCCGGAATCATCGGGATCACAGAAGGAATCGTCAGGACATGGTTGGGCACATCAAACCAATGAACCGCTTTCACCGCAATCAGACTCACGACAAAACTTCCCATAAACGAACCGATCACCGGGCCATAACCCAGTTCGAAGTTCACAAAGTTACGGGTACACACCGCCAGAATACCACCTAAAGCCACGACCCACAGCAGGCGACGCTGGATATTAAAAATCATGGAGAATCCCATAGCTGCAATCGCGGCGGCAACAGCATAGACGTAATACGGGTCATGCGGCACCATGCTCAATTCACTGAACTTATGGTCGATCGCCACATCATTCATCACTAACACCCGCATGGCGAAAGCAATCCCGAACGTCATCGCCCCGACCATCATCATCGTATTGGCCGCCCGTGTAATGCCGACAAGCAAATGATTGTCGATCATATCGTCCACAAAATTAATCAACGGAACACCCGGCACGATAAACAGGGCACAGGCCAAGAGCGGATGATAGGGCGTCGCCGACAAGCCTGAAAAAGAAGAGGCATAGGCCAAACAGGTCGAAACAAACGCTGCAAGCGCAATGCTCATATACACATTTATCCCGAACTCGATGCAACGCGCCCGGACCCGGAACCCGATGAAAGCACAAATAGAAGCAAACAGAAACGCCACCCAGTCGCAACCGAACAGCTTACAGAAACCACCACAGGCAAACCCAGCCCCTATGGCAATAAGATAAGGTACATAATTGCGCGGTTTGGCTGCAATCTTTTCCAGCTCCTCTTCATATCTGTCCAGCGAATAATCCTGCTCGATGGCATTCCACGACAAATGGCTGATCTCCGTAATGGTCGTCATGTTTATGCCATGTTTCTCACATTTCTGGAATTTGGAAAACGAATGTTTCTCATCGCTCACATTCACCATAATCATCGTCCACCGGATATCCAAATGAAGTTTCTCTTCCGGAATCCCCATAAAAGCAGCCACCCGCTTCATGTTCCGCTCGATGCGGTTCGTGTCGGCAGCGCTCTCCATCAATAATTTACCGGTACGAAGCAATAAATCCAGTTTTCTTCTCAATAACAACACTTCCCGGTCAGTCATAGTCTCTTTTTCCATTCTTTTTGCCTTTTCTCAGTTTAAATGCGGGTACAAAAGTAAGAAGGCCTGTCTTCACAAGCAAGCCTTCCTTCATCTTTTCTAACACCTCCAATCCCCTCAAACAGGGAATAGCCTATCGCTTTCCCGCCTCATAGTAATGGTTCGGATAAATCATAACTATGATACACCAAAACCATACTGATGGCTATAATCTCAGATCGCCTTATGTAGCAGGTTCATATATATCAAAAGCTGAACCGTGCACCGGCGTAATAGGTACGCGGACTTCCCGGGCCGTAGATATAGCCGGAATCGCGCGTTGCTCCCCTGTCGAAGTCACTCTGATAGGAATTGAATATGTTCTGAACACCGGCATTTAGCTGCAAGGTCATGCTGGCAGTTAATTTAAAGTCGTAACTCAATTTGGCTCCCAACTCAAAGAAATCCGGACTCTTTACCAAAACATCAGCCGAGCCGTCTACCTCAGACAGCAGATGAGGCACGTACATCCGTCCGGTGTAATTCCCGTTCAGGGCAATCGTAAAGGGTTTTACCGGTGTATAGGATGCTGTAAAATAGCCATACAAATCAGGGGTACGCAGGATCTTATCACTATTACGTTCGACATCCGTCAGATGCGCTTTGTCGGCGCTCCACTCTTCCGGACTGTCGTACAAGCTGCGTTGAACCGTGATACCGGCTTGCAACTGCGCTTTATTCCGGTAGGCGATCTTTCCTTCCAGAGTACCTCCGTACACTTTGGCTCCCGAACCGTTAGTACGGGTCTGCACCAGGGAACCGTTGTCCGTCTCGACCGGGGCGGAAAGGACAAACGGATCACTCAGCTTGGTGTAAAAGCCTTCAAACAAAAGGTTCAACTGGAAGTTTCCGAAGAAGTGATACCAATCCACCGATCCGTTCACACTCCGCGAACGTTCTTCCTTCAGGTCCGGAGAGCGGACGATGGAAACGCGGTCGCCCCCGACATTGCTGATATGCAAGTCTTCATCGAAAGCCTGCGGGGCGCGGAATCCTTCGGCATAGCTCAGCCGCAGATTGACATCGTGTGTCGGATTATAACGCACATTGGCGCGCGGGCTGAAGATGGCTTTATCCATAATGCTGTTCTTATCGATACGTCCTCCGATCAGGAAACTCCACTTTTCGTTCTTCCATTCGTTCTGAGCATATGCACTCCAGATGTTGATGATCTGGTGTAAGGGCGGCGGCGTGTATTTATCGATCAGCTCCTGCAGGTGCTGTCCTGTTGCCGTCGGGTCTTCTGCCAGAGCGGCATCACGGTATTTCTGCATATCGGTCGCACGGTCGTCCAGATCGTCATGGCTGAACTCGATGCCGCCGGTCAGGTCGGCTGGCATGAACAGACATTTGTCGAAGCTATAGATATATTGCGCCCCCAACACTCCGGTAAAATCCGTTGTCCGGCCGTAAGCGCTGTAATAGCTGTCACGGTGGATGTGTTGCCCGGAGGCATACAGGCTGATGTTATGCTTCAGGTTCGGGGTGAAGATGTTATACTTCAGGCTTCCCGTATTGATGGAATGTTGCAGCTGCTCGACAAGGCCGGCCTGACCCGTCCCGTTCAGACCGGCATCTTCTGCGATATGAGGCGGCAAATCCATACCGCTGCCGCCCCGACGAAATTCTTCCATGTGATGATATTCCAGGTTGAGCTTGGAATAGGCGCTGGTTTTATAGAAGCCGTTGAACCCGATTGTCTGGTTCTTCAGCTTTGGCAGCTCGGAGAAGCCGTCTCCATTCGAATCCCAGGCCGAGCGATAGCGGTTTTGCCCATATATGTAAGCCCCCATTTTGTTATCGGAAGAGACCCACGACAGGTTGAGCGTCGTGTTATTGTCATAAGCCCCGGAGCCGTCCATATTGGAGATTGTATGTCCGAAAGTGCCGGAGTTGCGGATCGGCTCCTTTGTGATAATATTGATCGTACCGGCAATGGCAGACGAGCCGAACAGGGCGGAACCGCCTCCACGTATCACCTCGACACGCTCGATCATATTCGCCGGGATCTGTTCCAGCCCGTACACGCCGGCCAAGGCTGAAAAGATCGGGCGGGAGTCGATCAGGATCTGTGTATATTTACCCTCCATACCGTTGATACGGACTTGCGAATAACCGCAGTTCTGGCAATCGTTTTCGACACGTACGCCCGGTTGGAAGACCAGTCCTTGCGCCAGGGTCGTGGAGTTTGTCTTTTCGAACATAGTCGGACTAAGCACCTTCACTAAGGTGGGAGCCAGACGGCGTTTCGTCTCGTTCCTGTTTGCCGAGACGACCACGCCTTCCAGCGAGATCAGATCTTCTTCGAGTTCGAAGTTCAATTCCTGCGTTTTGCCTTTCTGCGTCTTCACTTTCTTCGTTGCCGTCTTGAAGCCGACAAAGGACACCTCGATGGTAAATTCACCTTCCGGCAGGTTCTTCAACATATAGTGTCCGGAATCATCGGTTGCCGTACCGATGGTCGTTCCTTTCAACACAATCGTGATTCCCGGCATATGTTCGCCGGTCGACTTATCTACGACATGGCCGAAAATATTGGCATCTGTCGGGTTCATCACTTCTTTTTCAATCGCATAACTGTTGTTTGCCATCGCTGCCGAAATGGTACAACAAAGGCATAAGAAAAGTATAATAATCTTATTCATTGAGTCGTCTTTTAAAATGATTTGTAGTAATAATAGAAAAGGATAAATGATGATTTATGGGTGTGTTTCGTGTTGATGGTTATAGAGCCGGGAGTATCTGTTTCCCCTCTCGAGAGGGGATAAGGGGTGTGTTATCTTTCTGT